>MDTF01005866.1_pt1 | contig 14970 bp, 14 predicted proteins | sample 811191 | NCBI WGS metagenome assembly MDTF01 (sample SAMN05326649, study PRJNA326480) | marine metagenome | isolation source: seawater | place: Southern Ocean | collected 2011
AACTCACCTCAAAACTAGTTCTTCCTATAGAGCCGTGGTAGACCACCACGTTGATAGGCTGGATGTGGAAGCACAGTAATGTGTGTAGCTGACCAGTACTAATAGCTCAATTGGCTTGATTTATGCACTGAAAAAAATTTTATATAAAAAATGTAGATGTTGACTGAGAAACAAATAATCGAAAACTTTAAAAATATTAAGGTTAAAGAAAATTTTATTATTATTCATTCTGATATAACTGGTTTATTTTTTAAAAATTTTTCTTTAGAAAAACTTTGGAAAATAATACAAAACAGTCTAGGTAACAACAAAACGTATATTTTCCCGACCTTTACACTTAATAATAAGAATGATTCTTGGAGTTATAAAAGATCCAAAAGTGAATCTGGAGCTTTATCAGAATATTTTAGAAAAAAAATAGCTGTAAGAAGAACGATTCACCCAATTCATTCAGTGGCAATTTATGGCAAAAACCAATCAAAGGTTCCCAATCACAATTGTAAATCTAGTTTTGGAAAAGGGTCTACATGGGAATGGCTATGTAAGTCAAAAGATGTTTGTAATTTAGCATTAGGATTAAATTTGCACGGAGGTGGAACTTTTTGCCACTATACAGAAGAAAAAAATAAAATTAGTTATCGAGAGTTTAAGAGTCTAAAATTATCAATAAAAGGAAAAAATGATAAAGTAGTTAAAAAAAACTTTAGCTATTTTTCAAGAATAAAAAAAATCAAGAATAATTGGAACAGATGTGAAAAAGATTTAATTAATGAAAAACTTTTAAAAAAAATTAGGTTTAAAGAAAATAATTATAAAATAATTAAAATGAATACTTATGATGTTACAAAATTTATTTTAAAAAAAATAAAAAAAGATAATTATTATCTAACTAATAAAAAATTACCTTCCTAGCTTTAATATAGAGACAGATAAACCAACACCAAATCCACATAGTATAATCTTTTTACTTTTTTTGAATGTTTTAAGATTTTCTGTAATTACAGCAGGTATCGATGTTGAAACTAAATTGCCATATTTTTCATAGTTTGTTGGTACAAAAATTTTTTTATTTAATTTAAATTTTATTAAGTTTACAACTATCTTTCCAGCTTGATGTAAAAACAAACTATCAATATCTTTTGAGTATTTTTTTATTTGTGGCAGCACATGATTCAATGCCAATGAAACTACTGCTGGTCCATTCATATTAATTTCATTTTTCTCAAAAATTAAATCTCCTTGAGTATTTGAAATATTAAAATTTTTTCTAGCTAATAATTTTAACCCATTTCTTTTGTATTTAATAATTGATGCTGACGCACCATCACTAAACAAGGGTCTAATTGATCTGTTTTTTTTATTAATAAATTTAGAATATGTATCTGTTGTAACTATTAATATTTTAGATTTTATGTTGTTGCTAATAATATCATAAGCCAAAATCATAGCATCAACATAACCAGTACAGCCTGAATTTAAGTTTATGCAAAAAACATTTTCAATATTTAAGTTACTAGACACATAATTAGATATACCTGGAAACCTTATAGAGGGAGTATTTGTTACGCTAATTATATGGGTAATTTTACTAGTATCATTAGGTTTTAATTTTTCACATACTTTTAGAGCTAAGCTCTCTGAGTTTTGATTTTTGGATGTTATAAATCTTTTACTAATTCCAGTTAGTTTTTTTATGGATTTTTTTTTTAATTTTAATTCTCTTTCTATTTGATCATTATGTTGAGTTTTATCACCAAGGACAAAATAAATTTTTGAAATATCTATCATTTAACTATTATTTTTTTTATGTTTATCTTTTTATTTTTTATAATTTTTATAATTTCTTTTAAATAGGAATTGTTCTTATAAATATTTTTTTTTACACCAGTTAAATTTGCATTTATTGCTTCCTTTCCCATTTGATTATCAATTACACCAAGAGAAATTACATTAACTCTTAGTCCTCTATTTTTTTGTTCATTTCCTAAAATTTTAGCTGCAAAGTTAAGACTATTCTTTGCAATACTGTAGTAAGCGTTTCCAGGTTCGGTTGTTTCAGCTGCTATAGAAGAAATAAAAAAAATTGAAGCACCTTTATTTAGAATTTTGTTTTCTAAAGATTGTTGAGCAATTAATAAAGGAATCTTAAAATTTTGATTAAATATTTTTTCAAAATCCTTCTCAATATAGCTTGTTAAAAAAGATGAAGAAAAATTTCCATTAAAAATTATTATATTATCAAACTTTTTATTAATTTTTTTAATAACCTTTTGAATATTTTTTTGTGTATAATCTTTAAGCAAATAATTCTCTTTATATGTTTTTGATCTTGATCTGCTTATGCTTTCAACATTTTTAATTTTTTTGGCAAGTTTAATTGCAACATCACTAGAACCTCCAAAAAAAAGAATTTTCATTATTTTATAGTTTTAGTAATTAGATTGTTTAAATCGTTAAAAGTTTTTAATTTCTCGAATTTTTTATAATCTAAATTTTTATTATATTTTTTACTCACAAAGGTAATTAAATTTATCTTTGTCATAGAGTCCCAATTAAATTTTGTTAATAATAAATTTTTTTTTATATCTTTTTTGGATTCATTAAATGATTTAGCGATTAAATCTATATATTTCATGATGATAAAAACATACTCAATATCTTCAATTTAAGAAATAAAAAAATTTTAATTTTATTGTTTCTAAAGTAATACTTTAGATGATCAATTTATAAGCCTTTAGTTTAATAAATATTTTTTTTGTTTCACTAGAACTTAAATTAATTATTTTTGATATTTTTTCTAAAGAATTATTACCATCTGCATATTGAAGAAAGTTCATATAATTTTTTGTAGTACTCTTCTTTTCTTTTGTTGACAGTGTTGGATATAATCCTCTTTTACCCATTTGAGGCTCACATAGTATCGTATTTTTTGGTATAATTTTATTAATCAAGAAATTGATTGATTCTTTAGCTACACTAAATCCTCCCTTAATACCCTTAAGGGTTACTAGATTAAAATTATCTAGTGAAGTGTGATATTCTGGATATTCTCCATATTTAGTTCTAAATATTGAAGACATTTTTAAGTCTATACCGGGTGAGTTGTATTGTCTTTCATCAGATCCTCTTTCTAAGAAAGAATATATTTTATATTTTTTTATCTTTAATTTTTTATAAGCATCTAAAATAGCTTCGTCAGAGGGTGAATTTTCATATTTTGAAAACATACAAGAATGTTGCCGATCATCACCTATGCAAGTTAGATTGAATCCACCAATAACTCTTTTCTTTAATTTCAATAAATTTAAACTTATGTAAGCAATGGATCCAATTGTTTCAGGAATAAATATAAATCTTATAGATTTCTTTAATTCTTTTAATTTTTGATAATAATTTATTAAGGACATACTGACAATTGGCCCACTCAATTCATTATTTGCCATTGATGGATGACAAATGTAAGTAGAAATTAATATTTCATCAGAACTTTTCCCCTTTAATAATATTTCACCATAGTTAAGATTTCCCTTATTATTGAAGCTAGATTTTATAACAACTTTAAATTTATCATTTTTTTTGTAATTTTTAATAATTTTTTTTTCATCATTATAACTTAAGCAAAAACCCCATCTTCTTTTGTAATAAGAGGTAATATATGGAATTGCATTAGGTTGTTTTTTAATTGAGTGTATGTTTTTTAATAGTTCCTCTTTATATAAAGTTTTAGTTATTGGTTTTGAATAACCAATTACGTGAAGATTATTTTTTTTGAAGTCTATTATTTTGTTTCCGTATTTATCTATTACGTAGGCATCAGAGATATTCCATTCATCAGGTATTTTCCAGTCAAATACATTTGTACCAGATTTAATTTTTTTTATTGTAAGTTTGGGAAATTCTTTTTTTAGGATTTCTAGTGTTTTCTTTGTACCTTTTCCAGTTAAGCTTCTATTTAATGGATATAATTTTTTTTTCGCTATATTAAAGTATTTATTAATAGTCATTTTCTTTTAATTATCTTTTTGGCAAAAGCATATAGCGTATATTTTCCACTCTTTTCTTTAATCTTATCAATTTTTAAAACTTCAAACCCCACAAAGTTAAGAGAGTTATATAGTGAATCTAAACTAAAAACATGCAAATGATCTACTGCAAATTCCTCTTGTTGCTTAGCTTTTTTTTGTTTTGATGCGGTTGTGCCATCTGGAACTTCAACGTAAACATATCCATTTTTATTTAAAAGATGTTTGCAATTTTTAAAAAATAATATCGGATCTTTTACGTGTTCTGCAACTTTATTAAGAGAAATAATATCAAATTTCATATTTTTAAAAATTTTTTTGTTAAAATTTGAATGATAGATTTTAAGCCCCAGCTGTTTTCTTCCAAAGTTTACAAAGTTTATATCAGGCTCAATACCATTTAGCTTCCAATTAACTTTTGCTCTAAGAGTGCTTAAAAATATTGAAATTCCACTACCTACATCTAGGAGAGAAATTTTAGTATTTTTATATTTTTTAAAAAAATCCATAAATCTTGAGACACGATTAAAATTATCTGAATTTTTTCCCAGTTTTTTTATTAGATGAAATTTTTTAGATATATTTTCTCCATGAGAAATTGTTGAATAACTTTCTTTATAAAATTTTTTAGTATCAATTTTATGTTCTGCATAAAAATGTCCACAAAGTTTACACTTAACTACAGCTCTCTTGTAATTCTTAATTTTGTAATTAGGTTCTTTTATAGGTGGTTTTTTATAATAAAAAATTTTAGATATATTTTTTCTTATTTTTCTACATCTAAGAATTTCACAAGACTTATTTTTTGTGTTAATTTCTTTAAGAGATTTGATTAAATTTTTTTCATCAGTAAAATTATCCAATCTCAATAAAATCTTTTGATTTTCGTTATCACAATAGTTTATGAAGTAATCTATCTTTAATTTATCAACAACCATTAAGTAAATTTTGTTAAGAGTATTTTTAACTAAAAAAGTTTTATAGCCGCTATTTTTTAATCGTCCATTTATAGAAGGTGTAGCGTAATAGCCCCAATTTTTAGTACCAAAATCATATTCTTTATTATTGTTAATAAAAGTTATTTGTTCATTAGAATTTAAAAAGATCTTACCAAAGTCTTTAACTTGATCTTTATTAGCAAACCCCGCATTAAAAACTCTTGGTTTTTTATTTATTTTTGTCTTCATTTATTTCAAAGTAGAATTTAAAACCCATTTATTCTTATTTTTAAACCAAATTTTTTTATTTCTAAATTTTTCACAAATTTTAAAAAATTCTTTTTCAGTTATATCTATAAATTGGCAAAATTTTTTAATATCTTGTTTAGGTGCCTTAAAATTATCTTTTTTAATAATTTTAATAGCATCTTTCCTTTTAATTCTTTTATTTCGTATCTCGAGACTTAAATTGTCATACATCCTAGAAAAACCATATTTATATATTTTTAGATAATGATGTATTGAAATCAAATCATCATCTATATCAGCATAGTCATAGAAACCTGTTTTAGGTTTTTTTTTAATAATGTTAAAACCATACCTTTTAGCAAATTTATAAGTTTGTTCTGGGTCCCATTTAAAATATTCTCCCATAAAAAGAGTGATTGGGTTATTTCTTTTATCTATTTTATCTTTTATGAAAGGGGCTAGATCTTGCTTAGTTAAATCTTGATCAATCCAGTCTTTTGGTTCAGTTCCAAAACTAATTCCATACTTTTTAATCCATTTTTTATTAAGCCTATTTAATTTCAAATCTTTTTTACTTCCACCGTACTCTCTTGCAGAATTCTCACCAAAGAAAATAAAGGGGATTTTAAATTTTTTGGCTAAATTGTAGGAAATTCCCCACATTGCCATATGCATAGGAATAGCTACTGCTCCAAATTTAACAAAGGCCTTTTTTAAAAATTTTTTTTCTACTTTTTCATTAACTGAAAACTCAATGTGATGAACTCCAATTTTCTTTAAATTATCAATATTTTTCTGCCCAATGTTTGTTCTCAATACTGGTTTGTATGTAAAAGCAAGTGGGTTAAGTCCATACTTTTTTGCTAAAACAACCTGCCAAGTACTATCTTTCCCCCCACTAACTGGGATCAAGCAATCGTATAGTAATTTTTTTTTCTTAACTTTTTTTACAATATCTTTAAAATTTAACTCTCTTTTCTTCCAATCTATTTTAGGTTTAATAGTATGTGTTTCGCATGCAGTACAATTTCCATTAGGTAAAATAAATAAATTTGGTCTAGTGTTTGGCAACACACAACTTTTACAATAATTCATTAAGAAAAACTCTCCATAAAAATTTTTGAAGATATGAATGTAAATAAAAAATTGCTTTCCACACCTGATTCAGATCGTTTTTTGTTGATTAATTTTTCAAATGATTTCTTATTTATAATCTTAAATATTTCACTCTCTTCTAATAAATAATCTCTATCTTTTTTATTTTGTAAATCTATAGCATCAGATATATTCCCACTAAATCCAACCTTTTCTTTTTTTAATCTGATTTTATCTGGCACTATCCCTTCAACAATTTTTCTTAGTGGCCATTTTGCCATACCATCTTTTATATAATTTCTTGAGGGCATATTTAAACAATCTTGAAATAGATTAGTGTCTAGAAAGGGACTTCTATTTTCAATAGAGTTATACATTGCATTAAGGTCTTCTTCTTTCAATCCATTTGGAACAATTTCATTTGTCATTTCATTTATCATTCGATTTTTCATTAGTGAGGAACAATATTTCTCTTCTTTAAATTTAAATAATTTTTTTTTAACAAACAAGTTCTCTTTAAACGAGGTTTGTTGATAGATGTGTTTTCTAAAGTTTTTATTTTTAATAAATAAATCATGTTTTTGTAGATGCTGGTTTTTTGTAATAGGATGTATTATGTCTTGCCAGTTTTTTACACTTTGTTTAAATAAATTTTTGTTATTTTTAATTTCATTTAAATAAAGAAGGTGATGATCATAATACCCAGAAAAAATTTCATCAGCACCTAACCCACTAATTACAGCTTTGAATCCAGCTTTTTTAACCTTTTCTAAAAGTAGGAATTGAAATAATGAATTAATAGTTGTAACTGGTTGATCATGATATTTAATTTGATCAGTTAATTTAGAAAAAAAATCTATTTTTTTAAAATTTGGTTTTAACTGACAATGATTTGATTTAAGTTCATTTTTTGCTAAATTAATATAATAACTTTCATCATACTTTTTTTCTTTATTAATTACACTGAAGGTATTGATGCTATAATTAAAATATTTTTTTGTAATAAATGCTAATGAGTTGGAATCTATTCCTCCACTCAGCATAAAAGCGAGAGGAACATCAGATCGTAATCTTAATTCGATAGACTTAAATAAGCTATCTTTAATTCTAAGAGTATTTTTTTTCTCTGAAAAACCATTAGGTTCATATTTTATTTTCCAGTATCTTTTTTTTACTATTTTATTATTTTTGAATAAAAAATAACTACTTTTTGGAAAATTTACAATTTTATTAAAATAAGTCTTATTGTCCTTGTATAAGCTTTTATAACCAAATCTTAATAATTCATCAATTTTGTCAGTGTTTATTTTAAGTTTTTTATCTAAAATTTTTTGAATAGTTTTTATTTCAGAAGAAAAAATGAATTCATTATTTTCATTGTAATAGAATAGTGGTTTTTCTCCGAATCTATCTCTGCATAAAATTCCAGCTTGCTTTGTACAGTCATAAAAATAAAAAGACCACATTCCCTCCAGTTTTTTTATTCCATTCTCACCCCAAAAATCTAGCACTTTAATTAAAACCTCCGTGTCAGAGTTTGTGTCAAATTTATAACCTTTGCTTATTAATTCTTTTTTTAGTTCTAGGTAATTATAAATTTCTCCATTAAAAATTAGTAACTTATCTTTAAAAATATATGGTTGATTAGCTTTTATATTCTTTGGATCTGTGATGTTAAGTCTTGAAAAAAAAAGACTTAAATATTTTTTTCTAAATAATACTTCTTTAAAACCACTCGCATCAGGCCCCCTTCTTTCCATGGTATCAAGTATTCTCTGAATTTCTTTCGTATCAAATCTTTTTTTACCAATATACCCAGCTATACCACACATTACTTATTTCCTTCTTTGCTATATTTCATATTTTTTTGCATAATATTTTTTAATTTAAAGTTATTTTATATTTGAACAGAACCATTCTTGCATCTTATAAATTTTTTGTTTTTTATTTTAAACTGAGTTCCTGGAATTAAATTGGGATTAAGTTTTACTTCCTTACACTTAAATAATCTAATCTTTTTATTTAATTTATAGTAATAAGCCCCTGGGTAAGGCTTTGTAATAGCTCTCACAAAATTACATACCTCTTTGGAACTCAACTTATTCCATATTATTAGGCCATCTTTATCACTTCTTTGTTTGTAAACTTTTGATTGATTGAAAGGTTGTTTATTAGGCTTTATTTTTTTTGATATTTTAGAAACTGCATTCAGAGTCATAATCGGAAACATATTGTTAGCAGTATTATGTGCAGACTTAATGTCATCATTTTTAAGAAGTTTAAAATTGAATTTTTCATAAATTGGCCCAGCATCCAAAGAAGTTGTCATTTTTATAACACTTATACCTAGTGTTTTTTCACCATTAATAATCTGCCAATTTAAAGGTGAGCCACCTTTATATTGTGGAAGTCTACCAGCGTGCAAATTAATTGTACCATTTTCTGATGCATCAATTAGATCTTTAGGAAAAATGTATGGACAACCAGCACTTATTAATAAAAAATATTTTTTACGTTTTATTTTATCTATAAATTTATAATTAATTCTAGAGAAAAGATTATAGTTATTATTTTTTAATTTATTTTTTAAACTTGTATTTAAATTTTTTTTACACAAATAAACATCAATATTAAATTTTTTATTTAAAAGTTTTAATACATTAAGCCCTCTTAAAGAATTGAAAAAAATAGCTACTTTTTTATTATTATTAATCATTTGTGTTCATAATATAGTAATTTGTGGTTAAGTAATTTTTGAATATTCACAATATAGTAAAAAAAAATAATGTATTAATAAAAACTTTGAAATATATCAATTTTTTGTGTAATCATTTGATAAATTAATAAGGTTCATTTTTGTTAGCAATTATTCAAGCAAGATTAGATTCAAATAGATTTCCTGGAAAAAGCTTAAAAAGCATATATGGAAAGGCAATGATACAAAGAGTTTATAATAGAACTAAAAGTGCAAAAGAAATTAAAGATGTGGTTGTGTCAATTCCAAAAAATAAAAATAATAAAAGACTAGAAAATTTTTGTTTAAAAAATAATTTAAAATTTTACAAAGGAAGTTTAAATAATGTGAGTGAAAGAATGTACGAAACTGCAAAAAAATTTAAATATAAAGCTTTTGTGAGAATATCAGGTGATAGTCCATTAATTGATCCTATTTTAATAGATCATGCTATTAAAATTTTTAATAAAAAAAAAATTGATTTGGTTACCAATATTCTTAAAAGAAGCTGCCCATCAGGTCAGTCAGTAGAAGTAATTAAAACTAATTCTTTAAAAAAAATTTTAAATAAAAAATTAACTCAAGAAGAAAAAGAACATGTAACTAAATTTTTTTACAATAATATTAAAGATTTTAAAATTTATAATTTTAAAGTAAAAAATATTAAATTTAAAAATTTAAAATTTTCTGTCGATACTAAAGTTGATCTTAAAAATTTACTTAATAAATTTAATAAAAAACAATTTAATAATTTTAGCCTTATTAAAAAATGAAAATTTTTGCTGGTATCATTGGAATGGGGATTGGTGAAAAACATTTAGAAGCTATTAATAGATATAAATCTTCAAAGGTTTTAATAATTTGTGAAAAAAATAAAAAAAAATTAATTTATTTTAAAAAAAAATATCCAAATATAATTATTACAGATAATGAAAATCTAATTTTTTCAAATAAAAAAATTAACCTAGTTTCAATCGCTAGCTATGATGATGATCACTATAATCAAATATTAAAATGCTTTGATTCAAAAAAAAATTTTATTGTTGAAAAACCAATGTGTCTTAAATTTCATCAATTAAAAAAGATTAATACATTGCTAAAATTGAATAAAAAAATGAAAATGGTTTCAAACTTAACATTGAGAACAAACTCCCTTTTTAACCATTTAAAAAAAAATATTGATAAAAAGAAAATTTTTTATATTGAAGCAGACTATATTTGGGGAAGAGTTCATAAACTTTTTGAATGGAGATCTAAAATATTTGATTATTCATTAACACTAGGTGCGGCAATACATATGATAGATTTAGTGATGTGGATGTTGGATCAAAAACCTTTAAGCATTTCTTCTTATGGAAATAATATTTCAACTAAAGGTACATTCTTTAAAAAAAATAGTTTCATAGTTTACATTCTAAAGTTTAAAAATAATCTTATTGTAAAAATTGCAGTTAATGCTACTGCTCCGCACAATCATTTTCATGAATTAAAAATTTATCAAAATAACAAAACCTTTATAAATTCTATACTTGGGTCTTACATGATAAAAAGATCAAATAACAAAGATAAATTGACCAAAATTAATCAAGAATATCCAGATAAAAAAAATAGAAAAAACTTAATTAGAAATTTTATTGATTATTTATTAAAAGACAAAAATAAGAATCCCATTAGTCATAAAGAACAAATTGATTTAATGAGTGTTTGTTTTTATGCAGATAAATCGTTAAAAGAAAACAAAGAACAAAAAATAAATTATCTAAAATAAAATGAAAAAAATAGAATTTTCTAAACAAAATATCTTACCTACAGATATAAAAGCTGTTTCTAAAATAATAAAAAGCGGATGGTTAACTCATGGAAAATATACGGAATTATTTGAAAAAGAAATCAATAATTTTACTTCTGCTAAATACGCAATAACAGTTTCTAGTTGCACTGCGGGTCTTCATTTATCTTGTCTTGCTCTTGGTTTTAAAAAAGGAGATGAAATAATAGTTCCATCAATGACACATACTGCAACTGCCCATGCGGTAGAATACACGGGGGCAAAAGCAGTTTTTGCTGATGTTGATCCCATAACTGGAAATGTAGGTTTAAATGAAATAAAAAAAAAAGTTTCAAAAGACACTAAAGGTATAATTATTGTTCATATGGCTGGTTTAGCATGTGAAATTTCTGAAATTAAAAAATTTTGTAAAAAAAAAAAATTAGAATTAATTGAAGATTGTGCTCACGGACTAGGAACAACTTATAAGAAGAAACATGTTGGAAATTTTGGTGTTGTAGGTTGCTTTTCATTTTATCCAACAAAGCAAATTACCACTGGTGAAGGTGGTCTTGTTATTACCAATAGCAAAAAAATTTATTTAAAAATTAAACAATTAAAAGCATTTGGAATAGATAAGGATCTAAAGGATAGAAAAAAAGCAGGTGTTTATGATGTTCAAGATTTAGGTTTCAATTATAGAATGACTGATTTTCAAGCTGCACTAGGCTACTTCCAATTAAAAAGATATAAAGCAAATTTAATTAAAAGAAAAAAAATAGCCAAAAAATACATAGAACTTTTATCAAAAAATAAAAATATAAGGTTTCCAGATTATTCTACCAATAATTCATATTTTATTTTCCAAGTACTTTGCAACAATAGAGATAAAGTTGTTAAAGGTTTAAAAAGTAATAAAATTTTTACAAGCATTCATTATGCTACTCCCTTAACTAGTATGAGTTATTATAAAAAAAAATATAAAATTAACTCAAAAAATTATAAAAATGCAAACAATTATGGCAAAACTAACATTTCTCTTCCAAATTATCCAAAATTGAGCTTTTTAGAGGTTGAATTTATTTGTTCTAAGCTTAATGAATTAACAAAAGATGAATAAAAAAAAAATCTTATTAGTTGGTGGCTGTGGTTTTATAGGACACAATCTTGCAATACACCTAAAAAATATGGGACATGATCCTCATATAGTTGACAGTCTGTCTGTAAATAATCTTCTTTCCTTTACTAATGAAGAAATAAAAAACAAAACATTGTACACTGCAATTCTCAACAATAGATTGAATTTAATTCAAAAAAACAAAATTAATTTAACGGTACAAGATACGAGGGATAATAATGCTATATGGAGACTGTATGAAAAAATTAATCCTGACATTATTATTCATTTAGCAGCAGTTTCTCACGCAAATAAATCTAATAAAGATCCTCATACTACATTTGATAACAGTTTAAGGACACTAGAAAACACTCTAGACTTTTGTAAGACAAAAAAAACTCATGTCATTTATTTATCATCAAGCATGGTTTATGGAAATTTTAATTCAAAAGAAGTTGATGAGAACACAGTCTGCAAACCTATTGGTATATATGGAACATTAAAATATTCAGGCGAGCTAATTGTGAAGTCGTATAATCAAGTATTTGATATGCCATATACCATAGTCAGGCCCTCCGCACTTTATGGTGAAAGGTGTGTAAGTAGAAGGGTTGGCCAAATATTTGTTGAAAATGCTCTGCAAGGAATGAATATCAAAATTAATGGAGATGGTAATGAAAAATTAGATTTTACATATATAGAGGATTTTATTCAGGGAATAGGTCTTATATGTGAAAATAAAAATGCGATCAATGAAACTTTTAATATCACTTTTGGTAATTCTAGAAAGATTAATGAACTAATTAATATAATTCAAAAAGAATTTAAGAATATAGAAGTTAACTATGAAGAAAAAGATAAGTTGATGCCTGAAAGAGGAACATTAAATATCGATAAGGCAAAAAAACTTTTAAATTATAATCCCAAGTATCCATTAGAAATTGGTTATGAAAAATATATCAAATGGTACAAAGGTTTTTGGCAATCAATCAAATGATTATTAATGGTTTTAACACCAAGAAAAAAGTATTGATAGTTGCTGAAATTGGAAACAACCATGAAGGAAAATTTATTCTTGCAAAAAAAATGATTGATCTTGCTCATAAAGCTGGAGCAGATGCTGTTAAATTCCAAACTTTTAAAGTTGAAAAATTTATATCCAAAAAAAATGAAGAGAGATTTCAAAAGTTAAAAAAATTTCAACTTTCATTTAGCGAATTTAATAAATTAAAATCATATACTGTAAAAAAAAAATGATTTTTATTTCTACACCACTTGACTTAATAAGCTCATCTTTCATATCAAGAATAGCTCACGCGATTAAAATTTCCTCTGGAGATAACAACTTTTATGAATTGATTAAAAGATCAATTAATAAAAAAAAAACTCTAATAATATCAACGGGCATGACTAATAAAAATGATATAGATAAAATACTTAAATATATAAAAAAAAAAGTAGGCTTAAATTATTTAAGGAAAAAAGTTGCTTTATTACACTGTGTAACAAGTTATCCTGTATCAGATGAATGCGCCAATTTAAGATCAATATCCTTTTTGAAAGATAAATTTAATTTACTTACAGGATATTCAGATCATACGTTAGGAAATGAAGCATGTTTAGCAGCTGTTGCATTAGGGGCGCGGATAATAGAAAAGCATTTTACATTTAACAAAAAATATTCAAATTTTAGAGATCATGCTCTTTCAGCAGATTATAAAGATTTAAAAAATTTAGTTTCATCTATTAGAAAAATAGAAAAAATGTTGGGATCTTATAAAAAAGATATTCAAAAAATTGAAGTACCATTTCAAAAAAGTACTAGAAGAGCAATATATGCCATTAAAGATATAAAAAAAGGTTCTTTACTTAATAGGAACAATATTGATTTTTTAAGAGAGGGACCCAGCTCAATTGATCTTGATTTTGATAAAATTATCAAGAAGAAGACTAGAAAATTTTTAAAAAAAGAAACGCTAATAAATAAAAGAGATTTATATTAAAATGAAAAATTTAATTAATAAAATAAAAACAAAAAAATCGATAGTTGGAGTCATAGGGCTAGGATATGTTGGCCTGGAGTTGCTACTATGTATAAATGAATCAAAATTTGAGGTATTTGGTTTTGATGTTAATGGTTTAAAAATTGAAAAATTAAAAAAAAACATACCAACGATTAACACAATAACTAAAAAAAGATTAATTAAGATAAAAAAAAATAATTTATTTGATTTAAAGAATATAAACAAAATTCATGAGTGTGATATTATAATAATATGCGTACCGACACCACTCACAAAAAAAGATAAACCAGACATGTCTTATATAGAACGTAGTCTTAGTTCAATTTTTAAATATTTAAGACCTGAGCAAATGATCATACTAGAAAGTACAGTATATCCAGGAGCTACAAGAGAAATATTTTTTAACAAAATTAAAAAAAATAAAAAACTATCTATTGGTAAAAATTTTTATTTATGTTTTTCACCAGAGAGAATAAGTCCTGGAAAAGATTATGATATAAAATATATAGAAATCACTAAAGTTATTTCTGGGTATTCAAGCAAATGTGTCAAAACAATAAACAGTTTTTATAAAAAAATATTTAAGACAGTTTATGCTGCTAAATCATTAGAAAATGCTGAATTTACAAAATTATTTGAAAACTGTTACAGATCAGTAAATATAGGTCTAGTAAATGAGATGAAAATAATATGCGATAAACTTGGTCTTAAAGTTATGGATATAATTGATACGGCCGCAACTAAGCCATTTGGTTTTAGACCATTTGCACCTGGGCCTGGAGTTGGAGGTCACTGTATTCCAATAGACCCACTCTTTATATCCTGGATAGCCAATAGGCATGGAGTGACAAGTAAATTCATAGATATCTCAAGAAAAACTAACTTAAACATTACTAACTGGATATTAAAAAAAATAAAAAATAAAATTAAACAAAAAAAAGCAAAACTTTTATTTATTGGTGTAGCTTACAAAAAAGATGTTGATGACTGTAGAGAATCACCAGCAATTAGAATGATGGAAAA
>MDTF01000052.1_pt1 | contig 14962 bp, 17 predicted proteins | sample 811191 | NCBI WGS metagenome assembly MDTF01 (sample SAMN05326649, study PRJNA326480) | marine metagenome | isolation source: seawater | place: Southern Ocean | collected 2011
ATAAGTTGATCTGCATTTTCTGCCATCGCCAAACTCTTGCCTTCATCAACTGTAATAAATGCATTCAGTGATGGGTTATGTTTCTTTACTCGATTAAGAAAAAATTGCGTTAATTCAACGCTAGTAAACTTTTTTTTCTCTAATGCCTGAGAAATTTCTTTTAAAGACAAATTAAGCATTTTATTCTATGACTTGAGGGACAATGAAAAGAGACTGTTCTGAATGGGGTGCTAGAGAAAGAGATTTATCTCGAATATCCTTTTCAGTCACTTTATCTTCTCTTAAGGGCTGATTAATATCAAGCGCATGAGACATCGGCTCAATAGAGTCTGTATCAACTTCTTGCATTTTTTCAATCAAAGCTAATATCCCAACAAGTTTTTTTTCAACTTGCTCTACTTCTTGTTGAGAAACATTTATCCGGGATAAATGTGCCATTTTTCTTATTTCTTCTCTATTTATGCTCATATTTATATAAATTCAGTATTTTTCTTTAATTATTTTCAAATAATCAGTTATTATACATGGGTTTAGACCATGCTTTAAGGGCAACATTAAAAATTAATTTTTATAAGAGATGCACAATAAATGGTAAAAGATTGGTATAAAAAAATCGTAGATAATGATATTGCAATTGACTTAGGCACAGCTAACACGCTTATTTATCTTAAAGGTAAAGGTATTGTTTTAAACGAGCCCTCAGTGGTAGCAATGAGAAAAGAGAATGGACCGAATGGGCCTCAATCAAAAATGTCAATACTTGCTGTTGGAAGAGAAGCAAAAACAATGCTTGGGCGGTCACCTCAAAATATAGAGGCAATAAGGCCTATGAAGGATGGTGTAATCGCTGATTTCAACATCACAGAAGAAATGATTAAATTTTTTATAAATAAAATCCATCGGGTAAATTGGTTTACTCCTAACCCCCATATTGTCATTTGTGTGCCATATGGTGCCACTCAAGTGGAGAGAAGGGCAATTAGAGAGTCTGCAGAAAGGGCTGGTGCAAAACAAGTTTATTTAATCGAAGAACCTATGGCAGCAGCAATTGGATCTGGACTCCCAGTTAATGAAGCTATTGGCTCTATGGTTATTGATATTGGTGGAGGGACAACGGAGGTGGGTGTTTTATCTCTTGGAGGGATTGTATATGCAAGCTCAATTAGAGTCGGTGGAGATAAAATTGACCAAGCAATAATTGATTACATGAGAAGAAATTATGGAACAATAATATCAGATCCAACTGCTGAGAAAATTAAAAATCAAATAGGTAGTGCTTTCCCTATGACAGATCTTATGGAGATGGAAATAACCGGAAAAAATCTAGCTGAGGGCCTTCCAAGAAAATTAACTATTAGTAGTAATGAGATTCTTGAGTCTCTTGCTGAACCATTACATACGATAGTTGGGGCGGTTAAAACTGCACTAGAACAAACTCCCCCAGAACTTGCAGCTGATATATCAGAAAATGGTATGGTCCTTACAGGTGGGGGTGCTCTTTTGCATAATTTAGATCGATTATTAATGGAAGAAACTGGGGTCCCAGTAATAATTGCTGAAGAACCTCTTACTTGTGTAGTTCGAGGATGTGGTATGACTCTAGATAATCTTGATAATTTTAAAAATGCTTTTACTTTTGAATAAAAAATGGCGCAAAGAGAAAGTAGCACTAAATTAAGACTTTTTAATCGAGATAAATCTCCTTTAGCTATTTATTTTTTATTATTAATTTTATGTTTAATAATTATGAAACTGGGCTACAAAAATAAAATTCTAAAAAAAATTAGAGTAGAGCTCCCAATAATAATTGCACCAATCAATAATTTAATCAATTTACCAATCAATTTAATTCATGAAACGCAAGATAATTTCATCACAAAAGTAATTCTCAAAGAAAAAATTGATAATTTAGAAAATACTATCTACGCTTTATCTATTCAAATTCAGGAAAATACTCTTCTTAAATCAGAAAATAATATCCTGAGAGATCTATTAAAAATTCAAAAAACTTTTAAAATTACCGGGGAGAATGCTGAAATTGTTCTACCTAAAGTTAGAAATGGACATTCAATAATCACAATTAATAAAGGCCTTAATAATAATATCGAAGAAGGTGCAGCAGTTATTAATAATGCGGGATTAGTTGGCCAAGTAATAAACACATATAGTGAGTATAGCGAGATAAGGTCAATCACTTCAAAATACTATGCTGTTCCAGCAATTATAAATAGTGCTAAAGAAAATATTATTCTTTATGGGAATGGAAATGGGGAACTAGAAATTCCACTATCTCCTGCGAGCTCATCAATTCAGATTAATGATACTCTTATGACATCTGGTATTGATGATTTATATCCTAAAGGAATAAAAATTGGAACGGTCACTAAAATAAAGAAAACTAAATCTCCAAAATTTAATTACATAGTGGTAAAGCCTTTCTCTCATCCGACTACCTATTCACAAATAACAGTTCTGACAATAAAAAAGTGACTGGAGTGATGATTACACAAAAGCGCAGAGCAGGAAAATTATTTATTTTCTTATTTTTAATATCATTGCTCTTATCATATATAGGCATTTTTAGTATTGAAAATTCGACTATTATGCCTAATTATTTTATAGCACTTATAATATCTTTTATTATTGCAAATCAAGCTAATTTAAATTTATATAGATTATTATTTATTGGGCTAGGTGTTGATATTTTAGCTGGGCAACTAATAGGTCAATATGCATTAATTTTTATAACCATTTATATTTTTGATTTATTAATTAAAAAAATTTTCGTCATTAAATATAACAAACAAGAAGAAAGTTTAAGTGCAGCCTTAATACTATTGAGTTTTATTATTTTATGGATAACGTCTAAAAATTACGAAATATTTATACCCTTTAAGACATTATTATTTCAATCTGTTTTAACTTTTATTACGTATTTAATCTTTAGAGTAATCATCAATAAATATATTTCAAGATAATTAAAATAATTATGGATCTATATAAATTTAAATACACCTTCAATCAAAGATTAAATATTATCTTTGGAATAATTATATTTATTTATTTTGTTTTATTGGTAAAAATTTTTTATTTGCAAGTAATAGAATTTGATAATTATTCCTTGCTTGCAAAAAGCAATAGAATAAAAATTATCCCAATTCCAGCAATTAGAGGTCAAATTATAGATCGTAATGGTGAGATACTCGCAGAAAATAAATTAATTTATACTTTAGAACTAAATCCAAAAAATAAAGATGACTTAAATAAATTAAAACAACAATTAAGTAGCATTGTTGATATAACAAAATATGATATTAAGAAATATAAAAAAATTCTCCGTGAGAGTTATTACTCCTCAACTCTGCCTATAAAAAGAAATTTAACAAATATTCAGGTGGCAAAATTTATAGCTAACCAATATAAATATCCAGATGTTTCTTTAAAACAAAAATTCTCAAGATCGTACCCCAAAAAAAAATCAGGTGCCCATTTTATTGGTTATATAAATCGTATCAATAAAAAAGATATCCAGAGATTAAAAAAAACTAATGATTTTGGAAGTTATCTGGGTTTGGATCATATAGGACAAACAGGAATTGAATACTTTTATGAAGAAAGATTACACGGCTATCCAGGTTATAAAAAAATAGAAGTTAATGCTAATAATGAAGTCATTAGAACAATTGAAACGATTGAGCCAAAACACGGAGAGGATATAATTTTAAATATAGATTATAAACTTCAAAATATTGCTGAAAAATCTTTTGGTAACTACAAAGGGGCAATTATTGCACTAGATCCAAATAATGGTGCAGTTTTAGCTTATGTTAGCCAGCCTTCTTTCAATCCTAATCTATTTACAAATGGTATTGATGAAGCAAACTGGAGAAGGCTTAGTGATTCAACCCATAAACCTTTAATTAACCGGGTGGTTTCAGGGCTTTATCCCCCTGGCTCAACACTTAAACCATTTGTTGGGCTTGCAGCATTAAAAAATAATATAAGGCGTCCTCCTTTTTCAATTATTGACAAGGGCTTTTATACTATGCCTAATGAATCTAAAACTTTTTCAGATTGGAAAAAATCTGGGCACGGGGAAGTTGATCTCATTAAAGCTATAGTCGTATCATGTGACACTTTTTTTTATGGGTTAGGAATTGAGTTAGGGATACCAAAACTTAACCGTGTATTAGAAAAGTTTGGGTTTGGGCTCCGAACAGGTATTGATATGCCTAATGAAAAAAAAGGGCTTATTGCCTCAGCTGAATGGAAAAAAAGAAAATATAATAAAAAATGGTATCAAGGTGAAACTGCAATCACAGCAATTGGGCAAGGATATACTCAAACTACACCTATTCAGCTAGCTTTAGCTACGGCGAAACTAATTACGGCAGATGATAATTTACGCCCTCGTTTATTAAGGGCAATTACTACCCCAGAGCATATGCAATCCGAATCAAAGACTTCAATAATTAAGCATAATAAACCTAACCAATTAGTTAAGCAGAATCAGGGGGTGGGCAAATCTGATGCATCTGCCACAATAGAGTCTTACAATTTAAACTTAATTAAAACTGCTATGTCTCTTGTCACCAAAGAGGGTGGGACTGCAGCATTTATTGGCAGGGACTCTAGCTATAATATCTCAGCGAAAACAGGCACAGCTCAAGTATTTAGTCTGAAAAGGGGGGAGGTTTATGATGAGACCAAACTACCAGATAAGCTTAAAGATCATGCTCTATTTATTGCTTTTGCTCCCTCTGAAAATCCGCAGATTGTTATAGCTATTGTAGTTGAAAATGGAGGGCATGGTGGATCGACTGCTGGGCCAATTGCTAAAGAAGTTTTTGATGCATATCTAAATAAAATTAAATAATGAATAATGAATAAGCTAAACTTTTATAAAATTTTCAGAAATATTGACTCAATATTAATGTGGCTTATTGGTTCTCTAATTATTATTGGTTTAATAACATTAACTAGTGCAACTCAACAAAATATAACTCAAATAGGCAATCAAATAGTTAATATTGTTATTGGAATAGTTATATTAGTATTTTTAAGCAATATTGACCCGAAACGATTCCTTTTTTATGCTCCATACCTATATGTATCAAGTTTAATTTTATTATTGCTTGTTGCTTATTATGGATTTGAGAGTCATGGTGCAAAACGCTGGATAAATATATTATTCTTTAATTTACAGCCCTCTGAAATTATTAAAATTACAATCCCACTAATGCTTGCTTGGCTATATCATCGATTCCAAAATAGTATAAATTATAAGATACACACTATGGCATTTATTATTTTAGGCATTCCTTGTTATATGATCTTTGCTCAGCCTGACTTAGGAACTGCTATTTTAATTCTTCTTTCTGGTTTAATAGTAATTTTTCTGGCTGGGTTATCTTTTAAATTTATTATAGCTAGTATTTTTAGTTTTATACTTACATTGCCCTACTTCTGGTCAACATTACATTTATACCAACAAAATAGAGTTCTTAGCTTAATTGACCCTGGGCGAGATCCTTTGGGCACTGGCTATCATAGTATTCAATCTATGATTGCTATCGGTTCTGGGGGGGTTTTTGGAAAAGGTTGGTCTTATGGAGGACAAACACAATTAAATTTCCTACCTGAAACATCTACTGATTTTATTTTTTCGGTATTTGGTGAAGAGTTTGGTTTTATCGGAATTATTGGAATTTTTATTATTTATTTTTTTATTTTATATAGATGTATTCATATGGCAAAAAAAATGCAAAATACTTTTTCTAGATTAATAACTGCCTCATTAGTATTTACCTTATTTAGTTCAAGCTTTGTAAACATTTCAATGGTCAGTGGTTTATTGCCCATAGTCGGAGCACCATTACCATTTATTAGTTATGGTGGGACATCAATGGTTGTATCTTTAACTATGATTGGTATTATTATGAGCTTACAATCAAACAAATCCTTAATAGCTAACTGATGAACAAATATATTTTTAAATTAATACCTTTAATCTTCCTAGTTGGTTGCCAATCAATAGATCCATTATTTGAAGAGGCAAATAAGGGTAAACCTAAAATAAAGGATTCAGGGGCTTACTACCTTGATGATGGCCCCGATGAAAATCCACCACAGAATCTAGATAAGATTCCTAATGCCAAACCAAAATATGAAGCACTGTCAAAAAGAGCTAATCGCCCTTATATTGCATTTGATAAAAAATATGTGCCTATGCAAAAAATTATTCCTTTTAAAGAAGAAGGCTATGCATCCTGGTATGGAAAAAGATATCATGGCAGAAAGACATCAATTGGAGAGACTTATGACATGTACCAGATGACTGGTGCCCATAAAACTCTTCCCCTTCCTTGCTATATAAAAGTAACGAACTTAAAAAATAAACGCTCAGTCATTATTCGAGTAAATGACCGGGGACCATTTATTGATGAAAGAATCGTAGATTTATCATACGCAGCCGCCCATCGACTTGAAATTATTAAAAATGGAAGCGAGTTAGTAAAAATTGAAATGGTAAACCCGTCTTCAGTTGAAACAAAAATAGAAGAATTTCGTGAGAACTCGCCTATATCAAGCACCATTAAATCTTTTTATATTCAAGCAGGAGCTTTCTCAAACGAAGATAATGCATCTTACTTAATTAATAAATTGTCCAAAATTAAATTTAAAAACTTATTAAATATAAAAAAATTAAATAAAAACTCTCTTCATTTAGTAACTATTGGTCCCTATGCTAATAAAAAAGCTGCAAAGGAAGCCTTAAAAAATATAACAAAAAAAATTCAACTTAATAGCTTCATTATTTCAGAGTAACAAAGATCAATGGGCCAAAATGAAAAAGAATCACTATTGAAATTTCCCTGTGAATTTGATATAAAAGTTATGGGAATATCAAATGAAGATTTTTCTAAATCTGTTATTAAGATAATAAAAAAATACGATAAAAATTTTAATGCAGCAAAAATTGAAATGAAGGGAAGTAGTAATGGTAAGTATATTAGCTTGACTTGTAATGTTTACGTCATCTCTCAGAAGCAACTTGATAAAATCTATATTGATCTATCAAAGAGTCCACTGACTAACTTTGTTTTATAGTATATGCCAATAACTATAAAGCAGCTTGGACTCACGGACTACGAAGATACTTTTAGAGATATGAAGTACTTTGTTAATCAATTACCAACAAAAGATGAATTATGGATTACAGAACATCGCCCTATTTTTACCACTGGAGTAAATAAGAAAAAATCCTTAATCCCAAAAACAAATATTCCACATCTATTTGTAGATAGGGGAGGAAAAATTACCTATCATGGACCGGGTCAACTAATTATTTATACGCTAATTAATATTAAAAAAAATAATTTAACAGTTAGACAATTAGTATCGCTTCTCGAAAATTCTATTATCGATTTTTTGAAAAATAACAAAATTAACTCCTATTCTAAACTCGAAGCACCTGGGGTCTATACAGATGAAAAAAAAATATGTTCTATTGGTTTAAGAATAAAAAAAAATTATGCTTACCATGGTTTAAGTTTTAATGTTGATATGGATACTAAGCCATTTACAATGATTGATCCTTGTGGCTTTAATGGCCTAAAAATGTCACAATTATCGGACTTCAATATTAAAAGTACAATAGAAAAATCTGGAAAAGAGATTGCAATAATTATTAATAAAAAATTAAACCTACACTATGAACAAAATAATAAGAATTAAAGAAGTTGGTAAAGAAAAAACTGCAAGATTACCAATAAAGATTTTTAAAAAAGATAAACTATCGAAACCTTCATGGATAAAAATGAAGCTGCCTAATAGTGATAAATTTCATGAAGTAAATCAACTTCTAAAAGAAAACCAACTTAATACTGTATGCGAAGAAGCAAGCTGCCCTAATATTGGTGAATGCTATAGCCAAGGCACTGCAACCTTTATGATTCTGGGAGAAATTTGTACTCGTCGCTGTCCATTTTGTGATGTTGCAAGTGGGATTCCTCTTGAGCCAGATGTAAATGAGCCTTTGAAATTAGGTCTTACAATTGCAAAACTTAAATTAAGGTATGTTGTAATCACAAGCGTTGATCGAGATGATATGAAAGATGGTGGAGCCACTCACTTTTCTGAGTGTATAAAAGAAATTCGTAAAAATAATAAAAATATTAAGATTGAGATTCTTGTCCCCGACTTTCGAGGAAAAGGTAAGATAAAAAAAGCATTGGATATTCTATTTAAGCAACCTCCTAATATTTTTAATCATAATCTAGAAACTATTCCTAGGCTTTATAAAAGAGCAAGGCCAGGAGCTCGTTATGAACATTCCCTTTCTCTTCTGAAAGAATTTAAAAAACAAATGCCTTGGGTTCCAACTAAGTCTGGTTTAATGCTTGGCTTAGGAGAAACAAACGAAGAAATAATAGAAGTCATGAGAGATTTAAGGGGGCATGGCGTAGATATGTTGACACTTGGTCAATACTTACAACCTACCCCATATCACCTACCTGTTGAAAGGTATGTACCGCTAATTGATTTTGCTAATCTTCAAAAGGAAGCAGAAAAATTGGGATTTACATCTGTTGCAAGCGGCCCGATGGTGAGAAGTAGTTATCATGCTGATCAACAAGCTGAAGGAGTATAAGGTAAATGATTCCCATTCTAAAAACTGAATTAAGTTCTGAGTTATTTAATTTGGAAAATTATATAATTAATCATAGTTGTGATATTGAACACTGGTTTAGAACGCAATGGTTAGAACATAGTGCTCCATTTTATGCTTCCGTTGATCTAAGAAATTCTGGGTTTAAATTAACCCCTGTTGATACCAATCTTTTTCCTGGTGGCTTCAATAACTTAAATCCTGATTTTGCCCCACTCACAATTCAGGCTATTTCTGTTGCTATTGAAAAAATTTGTCCAGATGCTTGGCGAGTACTAATAATTCCTGAAAATCATACACGTAATATATTTTACTTAAAAAATTTATTTGAATTAACAGAAATTTTAAAAAATTCTGGACTTGAAGTTAGAATTGGAAATGCCGACGAAAATATTGATGAGATTCAAATAATTAAAATTGATAATGAGCATTCGATAAAAATTGAACCTACTTATAGAGAAAATGATCGTTTATTTTTAAAAAATATTGATTCTTCAGCCTTTAGGCCGTGCGCTATTATTTTAAACAATGATCTTTCTGGAGGAGTTCCAGATAAGCTTAAGGATCTAGATCAAAATATTATTCCTCCTATTTCAGCAGGTTGGCCAACTAGAAGAAAATCAACACACTTCGGTTATTACAATCAGGTTGTTGAAGAATTCGCCAAATTCACAAAGATTGATCCTTGGTTAATTAACCCATATTTTGAAAAAATAGGTGGTTTAAATTTTCTTGAGCGAGAAGGTGAAATTGAATTATCTGAGCGTGTTGATAAATTATTATTAAAAATAAAGCAAAAGTACTCACAGTATAATATAGCTCATGAGCCCTATGTCGTTATTAAAGCAGATGCAGGGACTTACGGCATGGGAATAATGACAATTAAAAATAGTGGAGATATTATAAATCTTAATCGAAAAATGAGAAAAAAGATGTCTGTTATTAAAGATGGAGTTAAAGTTACGGAAGTCATTATTCAAGAAGGAGTTCATACAGAAGAAACCGTAAATAACTCTGTAGCTGAACCTGTCGTGTATATGATTGATCATTTTGTTGTTGGTGGTTTTTATAGAGTGCATACTAAGAAAGAAAAAGATGAGAACCTTAATTCTCCTGGTATGCATTTTGTACCAGTTGCTTTTGAGACATCATGTCTTATGCCAGACCAAGGGAGACCCTGTGATGATAAAGCTAATAGGTTTTATGCTTATGGGGTTATAGCCCGGTTAGCTTTACTTGCTGCTTCCAAAGAACTTCAAAACTAAATAGGATGAAATTTTTATTTATAATTGATAAACCAGAAACATTAATTCCCTATAAGGACACTACTATAGCCTTAATGAAAGAATGTCTTAATCAAGAGATTGAGGTTCATTATACAAATATTCATTCATTATCTATCGATAAAAAACAAAATATAATTATTGATAGTTATCATATTTCTAGTATCGATTCTTTAACCAGTAAGAAACCTAAAATAAAGAATAAAATTCAGTATTTTACAAAAGTTTTTATAAGAAAAGATCCCCCTTTTGATAACAACTATTTAAATTTGACCTTCATACTTGAGCATGCTAAAAATTTTAATGTTGAAGTTATCAATGACCCTATTTCAATTAGAAACCATAATGAAAAATTATCGATACTTAATTTTAAAAACTTAATCCCATCTACAATTATTTCATCAAAATCTAAAGATATAATTAATTTTATCCAGAAAGAAAAAAAAGTAATTATAAAGCCACTAGATGGAATGGCGGGTAATGGAATTTTTATGGTGACCCCCACAGATAAAAATATAAACATCATTTTAGAGACTTCAACAAATAATGGTACTAAAACTATTATGGCGCAAAAGTATATACCTGAAATTGAAAAAGGGGATAAACGGATTATTGTAATCAAGGGAAAAGCAATGCCTTATTCTCTAGCAAGAATTCCATCCAAAGGCGAGTTTAGAGCAAATTTGGCAAAAGGTGGTAAAGGAAAAGCTCAAAAATTAACTGTTGAAGATGAAAAAATAGTGACGGAAATTAAAGGCTTCTTAATTAAAAATAAACTAAATTTTGTAGGTTTAGATATTATTGGTAAATACTTAACAGAAATTAATATAACTAGTCCAACTGGCGTTGTTGAGATCGAAGAACAAACAAATTTTAAAGCTGCAGCATATATCATCAATGCGTTTAAATAAACTACTTGTATATTTTTTAATCAGCTTTTTATTTAGCTGTAGTGATAATAATATTCATCAGAGTAAAGATTTTATATTCGGGACGTTGATTGATATTAAGATTTATGGGGAATCTAGAATTAAAGCTGAAAAAGTTTCTAATGCAATATTTAATGATTTTCATCGTCTTCATAAATTACTTCACCCTTGGGAAAAAAGTCTCATTACAGATATTAATAATGCCATCTCTGAAAAAAAACCTATACCTATCCATAATAATGAAGTTATTTCTATTCTTAAGAATGTTCAACAACTTGAAAAACAAACTCAAAATTTATTTAATCCATCTATAGGCAAGCTGGTCGAACTATGGGGATTTCACTCAAATGATTACAATCAGGAAGCCATTCCAAATAAAAAAACAATTCAAAAATTAGTGTCCTCAAAACCCACAATGCAATCAATTAAAATTGAGAATGGAGTTTTAAAAAGTAACAATAAAAATATTCAAATAGATTTAGGTGGTTATGCTAAAGGGTATGCATTAGATCAAGCAAAAAAAATACTTATACGCAATAATATTAAAAATGCTTTAATAAATATTGGTGGCAACATTCTAGCTTTTGGCAAACATGGCGAGCGAAATTGGGTAGTTGGAATACAAAATCCTAGAAAACCAAATGCATTAGCTACTATTAGTCTTAAGCCTGGTTGGACTATTGGTACATCTGGTGATTATCAAAGATATATTATGGTTAATAATCAGAGATATTCTCATTTAATAAATCCTGAAACGGGCTATCCTGAAAGTAAAACACAATCAGCCACTATTTTAATGCCTCCTTCTGAAGCCTCAGGAGTCCTATCAGATGTCTTTTCTAAACCTCTCTTCATCACTAGTAAAAAAAATAAAGCGAATATGGCTAAATTACTAAATATTAAATATTTTTTAATTGTTACAGATGATCAATCAATCCTTATAAGTGAAGCTCTTAATAAAAAAATAAATTGGGAAGATAGTATTGATAAAAAAATTATTACAATCTTATAAGGGAGCCAAAGTTGGGGACTGGTTTATTATTTTATTATTCTGTACCCTAATTATTATTAGTATAAAATTCTTATGGAATCTCCCAAAAGGTGAATATCTAGAGATATATAAAAATAATGAAATATTAGCAACCTATAGTCTTAATCAAAAAATTACAAAAGAAATAAAAGGCATAAAAGGAGTAACAAAAATAATGATTGATAGTGGAAGAGTTAGATTCTCTGCTGCTCCTTGCCCGAAAAAATATTGCGTCCATCAAGGATGGATCAATAAAGCAAATCAAATGATTATCTGTATTCCAAATCAAATATCTATTTCTATAGTAGGCACTAAAAGAGTTTATGACACTATCAATTATTAATATTACGAATAGAGATCATCAAATAGCTAAGTTATCCGCTATAGCTGTTGCACTATCATTAGTTGAATTTTTTTTTCCTAGCCCTATACCTGGAGTCAAGCCTGGAATAGCAAATATCATAATCTTATATACTGTATTTAAATTTGATATAAGAATGGCAGTATGGGTCTCTCTTATTAGAGTTTTTGTGACTAGTATTATTTTAGGCTCATTTTTAAGTCCAACTTTTTTTCTTAGCCTGGGTGGTGCATTATTTAGTCTTTTTTCACTTATAATCTTTAAAAATTTAAATCGCCAATATTTTAGTATAATAAGTTTGAGCTTAATTGCTTCATTGGCTCATGTGTTTGGTCAATTTATCATCGTCAGAATTTGGATAATTCCACATAATGGGATCTTCTATCTTTTACCAATCTTTATAGTATCGGCTTTTATTTTTGGATTAGTCACTGCGTTAGTCACAAATAAACTTCTTCAATTAAACCCGAAAAAATAATTTTTTTTAATGATAAAATAAGATAAAGAGGAATTAATTATGAAAATCTACTATGTATTTTATTTGCTGGTCATCTCTCTATTGATAAATAGTTGTGGAACTAAAGGCCAACTTTATATTCCTGAAGAGAAATATCCTCAAGCAAGACTTCAGGAAAATATATTTCAAATTATAAATTCTGAGATAGTTTAAATTTAAATGGGTGAATCTATTTTAAAAGTACACGACGGTAAATTTTTTATTGAAAATGTTTCCGTTGAAAATATTGTTAAAAAATTTAGCACCCCTGCCTATATCTACTCTAAAAAAATTATTCTTGATAATTACATAGATTTTGAAAATCAATTTAATGATATAGATCATCTCATTTGCTTTGCAGTTAAATCTAATCCGAATATAGCTATATTAAATTTACTTGCAAAAAATGGTGCTGGATTTGATATTGTTTCTGGTGGGGAACTTCGAAGAGTGCTAGCTGCAAAAGGTGATCCACAAAAAGTAGTATTTTCTGGTGTTGGAAAATCTAAAGAGGATATTGAATTAGCTATTAAGCATAATATTCTTACATTTAACGTTGAATCAGAAGCAGAACTTTTTCGTATTCAAGGTATTGCAAAAAAGTTAAGTAAATTGGTCAGCATATCAATCAGAGTAAATCCAGATGTTGACCCTAAAACACATCCTTATATTTCAACTGGACTTAAAGATAATAAATTTGGCGTTGATGAGCAAAATGCAATTTCAATGTATAAAACTGCCAATAAGCTTGATTCGATTAAAATTAAAGGCATTGATTTTCATATTGGATCACAAATAACAGAATTGCAACCTTTTAAGGATTCAATTAAAAAAATACTTTTACTAGTAGATCACCTCAACTCCATTGGTATTTCAATTGAACATATTGATATTGGAGGTGGCATTGGTATCAAATACTCTGATGAGGTACCGCCTACTTTTTCTGATTACGCTAACACTGTGAAAAATACTCTTAAAGGTCGTGATCTAAAAATTATTTTTGAGCCTGGTCGAGCATTAATCGGTAATGCTGGTATTTTATTAACAGAAGTAGAATATATAAAACATAGTTCGGAGAAAAATTTTATAATTATTAATGCTGCTATGAATGATCTAATGAGACCATCACTATATGGGGCTTTTCACGAAATTATGAATTTATCTCCAAACGACTCTGAAAAAAAATACTATGATATTGTTGGTCCAGTATGTGAAACAGGTGACTTTCTTGGCAAAGACCGTTTCATATCAGCATTAGAAGGCAATATACTAGCTATTTTAGATACAGGAGCATATGGAATGTCAATGAGCTCAAACTATAATTCTCGCCCAAAATCGTCAGAAATACTTGTTGATGATGATAAATTACATTTAATAAGAAATCGTGAAAATTTTGCTGATTTGATTAATGGCGAGCAACTATTACCGTAAGTTAACTATGTCAAAAGAGATGATTAATATATCGTTAGCTAATCCCAGAGGCTTTTGTGCAGGGGTTGAAAGAGCAATCCTAATTGTTGAAAAAACATTAGAAAAGTATGGATCTCCAATATATGTTCACCATGAAGTTGTTCATAATAAATTTGTAATTAATGAGCTCAGGGGAAAAGGTGTAATTTTTGTTGAAAGCTTAAAAGAAATTCCAGATTCGAGTCATGTTATCTTTAGTGCTCATGGTGTATCTAAAGCAATAGTAAAAGAATCTGGTAAATTAAATCTTATTTCAATAGATGCAACCTGTCCATTGGTGACCAAAGTGCATCGTGAAGTCAATAAATTAAGTAATGATGAATATACGATTATTATGATTGGTCATAAAGGTCACCCAGAAGTAGAAGGCACAATGGGGCAAATTGAAAAAAATTATTTAACCAGTCAAATCCAGTTAGTTGAAAATATAGAAGATGTAAATAAATTAAAAGTTTTAAACTCCAATAAACTCAGCTATGTAAGCCAAACCACTTTATCTATTGATGATACCAAGAAAATAATTGATGCATTAAAAGATAAATATCCATTAATTGTTGGACCAAAAAGCAACGATATATGTTACGCAACACAAAATAGACAAGAAGCTGTTAAAAAAATGTTTAGCCAACATGACCTTATTTTTGTTGTTGGATCAAAAAATAGTTCGAATTCAAATAGGCTTTTGGATATGGTCAAAGATAAGAATATAGATGCTATCCTTA
>MDTF01007917.1_pt1 | contig 14955 bp, 15 predicted proteins | sample 811191 | NCBI WGS metagenome assembly MDTF01 (sample SAMN05326649, study PRJNA326480) | marine metagenome | isolation source: seawater | place: Southern Ocean | collected 2011
AGAATTTTAAGTTTGAAATATCCAGAAAAAAGTGGTTTCTTTGCAGACCAAATTAAAAGAATACAAATTTTACAAAAAAATAAACCATGAATTATACAGCCTTTTTAATTCTAATTTTAGTTGTAGCTATTGCTTTAATATTAATAGTGATGGTACAAAACCCTAAAGGTGGAGGATTATCTTCTTCTTTTGGAGGTGGTGGAGCACAATCTTTAGGAGGAGTGCAAAGCACTAACAATTTTTTAGACAGAACAACTTGGACGTTAGCTATTGCAATGTTTGCTTTGATTTTATTAGCAAATTTCGCCATTCCAAGAGAAAGTGATAATAATGTTAATTTAGATAATACTTTAAATGGAATTGAAACAACTACGCCAGTAGAAAACACAACTCCTACTACAAATGATAGTATTAAGTAATCTTATTAGACAATATTAAAAAAATGCCAACGAAAATGACACGTTGGCATTTTTTTGTGCTTAATTTTTAGGAATAAAATCAATCAAGGAAAAATTGTCAGTTATAATTTATTGGCATAATTTCTGAGCATTAATAAAATATTAAAAAATAATTTAATTAATCAAAATTTATAAAAAAATGGGATTAAACATTAAACCTTTAGCAGACAGAGTTCTTGTAGAGCCTGCACCTGCAGAAACAAAAACTGCATCTGGATTAATTATACCAGACAATGCGAAAGAGAAACCTCAAAAAGGTACTGTTGTTGCAATAGGAAATGGTAAAATCGATGAGCCTTTAACTGTAAAAGTTGGCGATACTGTTTTATATGGTAAATATGGTGGGACTGATTTAAAATTAGAGGGTGTAGATTATTTAATGATGCGTGAATCTGATATTTTAGCAATTATTTAGATAGCTTTAGGCAATAAATCCTAACACGAATAAATTAACAATAAAACTAAGCCAATAGCGAACAGCTAAAAGCAAAAGTTAAAAGCAAAATAAAAATGGCAAAAGATATAAAATTTGATATTGAAGCAAGAGACGGACTAAAACGTGGAGTTGATGCTTTAGCAAATGCAGTAAAAGTAACATTAGGCCCTAAAGGAAGAAACGTAATTATTTCTAAATCTTTTGGAGCACCAACTGTAACTAAAGATGGAGTTTCTGTAGCAAAAGAAATAGAATTAGAAAACGAGCTTGAAAACATGGGAGCTCAAATGGTAAAAGAAGTTGCCTCTAAAACCAATGATTTAGCTGGTGATGGAACTACAACAGCAACCGTTCTTGCACAAGCAATTGTAAAAGAAGGTTTAAAGAATGTTGCTGCAGGTGCAAATCCAATGGATTTGAAACGTGGAATAGACAAAGCTGTTTTAGCAATTGTTGCTGATTTAGAAAAGCAAGCTAAAAAAGTAGGAAATTCTTCAGAAAAAATAAGACAAGTTGCTGCTATTTCTGCAAATAATGATAATACCATTGGCGAATTAATCGCTACTGCTTTTAGTAAAGTTGGTAAAGAAGGTGTTATTACGGTTGAAGAAGCTAAAGGAATGGAAACGTATGTTGATGTTGTTGAAGGTATGCAATTTGATAGAGGATATTTATCTCCGTATTTTGTAACTGATGCAGATAAAATGATTGCTGATTTAGAAAATCCATATATTTTATTATTTGATAAAAAGATTTCTAACTTACAGGAAATTCTTCCAATTTTAGAACCTGTTTCACAATCTGGAAGACCTTTATTAATTATTGCTGAAGATGTTGATGGACAAGCATTAGCAACCTTAGTTGTAAATAAATTACGTGGCGGTTTAAAAATTGCTGCTGTAAAAGCTCCTGGTTTTGGAGACAGAAGAAAAGCAATGTTAGAAGACATCGCTATTTTAACTGGAGGTACTGTAATCTCTGAAGAAAGAGGTTTTTCTTTAGAAAACGCAACTTTAGACTTATTAGGAACTGCAGAAACAATAACTGTTGACAAAGACAATACAACAATTGTGAATGGCGCAGGAAATGCTGATGCGATTAAAGTGAGAGTGAGCCAAATTAAAGCTCAAATAGAAACTACAACTTCTGATTATGACAAAGAAAAACTACAAGAACGTTTAGCTAAGTTAGCTGGTGGAGTTGCTGTTTTATATGTTGGCGCTGCTTCTGAAGTAGAAATGAAAGAAAAGAAAGACAGAGTTGATGATGCTTTAAACGCAACAAGAGCTGCAGTTGAAGAAGGTATTGTTGCTGGTGGTGGTGTTGCTTTAGTACGTGCTAAAAAATCATTAGAAAAGATTACTACTGAAAACTTAGACGAAACTACAGGTGTACAGATTATTAATAAAGCTATTGAAGCGCCATTAAGAATCATTGTTGAGAATGCTGGTGGTGAAGGCTCGGTAGTGTTAAATAAAGTTCTAGAAGGTAAAAAGGACTTTGGTTACGATGCTAAAAATGATGTTTATGTAGACATGTTAGAAGCTGGAATTATAGATCCTAAAAAAGTAACTAGAGTTGCATTAGAAAATGCTGCTTCTGTTGCTGGTATGATATTAACTACTGAGTGTGCTTTAATTGATATTAAAGAAGATGCTGCAGGTGGAATGCCTCCAATGGGTGGTGGTGGAATGCCAGGAATGATGTAAAGGCGAATCGCCACAGATAAAGCATTACACTCTTGTGTGAAATATATTGATAAAAATCCGTTGGAAATTAACTCCAACGGATTTTTTATTGGTACTCTGTTTTAAAATTATCATAAAAGTAAGTTGCTCTTACATACGTTTTATCGCCAATATCATTTAATCGATAACTTTTTCTACTTTGATTAAAAATAAAGTCAGTTGTTGTGTCGAATGTGCTGTTTTCAACCAAACTAGTATGATCTTTAAGAATCACTTTATTTGCGACCATTTTAAAGGTTTTTACATCAAAATAATAAAACCATTTATCAGACGCTGCTGTATCATTTGTATACCCAACTTTAATTTCATGTACTTCTTTGTTTTCTAAATTGGTAATACCTAAATACGTTAATTTTGTGCTTTCATTTACAAAATTAAAAGGCTGACTAATTACATAAAGCGCTGCATTAAAACTGTTTTTAGCTTTTTGTAAATCCGCTGAATTTGTAATCAAAGAATCATTTACAAATTTTGTAACCTCCCCTTTTTCATAAATAATCAAACTCTTTTTATCATTTGCCTTCCAAGTAATTTTACTTTTTAACTCAGGATAAAATGTAAATTCTTGACGCTTTTTTATGTCAGACTCTATGGTTCCGTCTTCTAAAAATAAGGTAACACTTTTATCAAAACTTAGGGTCTTTAAAGAATTCCATGTTTTAATACCACCATGTTTTTCTATTGAATTATTTACAATAACTTCAGCAGAAAGTTGTTTTTTATTACAGTTAACAAAAGTAAAAACAGTAAAAAGACAAACAATTAGTTTTTTAAGACTTAGATTCTTCAATTATTTTGTTTTCTTTTTCTGCTTTTTCAAACCACCTTCATGATCTAAAATAATTTCTTCGTCTCTGTATTTGCAGCAAGGATGTACGGTATTGTATGCTTCTGTTGTTGCTTCAATTTTTTGAGCATCAAAACCAACAACATCATGACCAACCTTTAAAATATTACTTTGAATCGCTGCAACATCTGTTTTGCGTTCATCCATAATTAAATTTAGTTGATGTGTTTTTACACTCCAAATTGCATATTTTACACCTTTAGATTTTAAAGCTGCCGTTTCAATTCTCTTTTTACACATTCCACAAATACCGTCTACTTCAAAAGAAACTTTGGCATTCTTTTTCTTTTTAACTTCCTGTGATTGGATCGAAAACCCAATCATTAATAAACTGAATATAAATATTATTTTTTTCATCTTTTAATTTTTTAATTGTTGTTAGTTCGAGTGTTATTATTTTATCTTATACCTTAAACCAGCATATACAGCTCTTCCAAAAATTGGCGAATATATAATTGTACTATCAAAATTTACACCAAAAGGATCATCACTTGCTAAAATAGGATTTTTCTGTCGAACATTTGTTAAATTCTCTGCGCCTATATACAACTCAAATTTACTAGAAAATACTTTCGTTATTTGAGAATTTAAAAGTTGATATGGGTCAGAATATTCTGGTAATTGATATTGAACAGGGTTTGATGCAGTACTTGGTAATCGTTGTTTCCCTATATTATTAAAAGTAACATCAAATTTCCATTGCCTATTATTCTCTTGTAATTCTGTTTCGTAAGAAAGGTTTGCAAAAAATCTATTTTCGGGTTGAATTGGTTTTTGCAAATTGCCCTTTTTAAAATCAGTTGTAATATCAAAATATTTATACGCTGTTCTTAAATTTAAGTTTTTTGTCAAACTATAATTTACTTCCACTTGAAAGCTATTTGCAATACTTTTTCCATCCAAATCATAAAAAGAAATTTCTTGTGGATTTTCCCAATCTACAATTACTTGATTTTGGAAATTTGTTTGATAAAAGTCGAAAGTAATGTCCCCTTTCTTCTCGAAGAAATTAAATTTCTGTAGATAAGAAACTCCATAATTCCATGCAATTTCAGGATTCAATCCGTAGATATTTCCACCAACATTATCTATATTAATTTGTCTTGAACTTGCAAATAATTGTTGATTTTCCGCAAAAATGTTAGCACTTCTTTTTCCTCTTCCAACAGAAGCTCTAAACACACCTTTTTCCCATGGAGCGTATCTAAGATGCAATCTCGGAGTTACAAAAGTACCTAATAAATTATGCGTATCAACACGCAATCCAGCTGTTAAACTGAAATTATCTAAATTATCAAAGGCATACTCGAAAAAAGCACCAAAAGCATTTTCTTTTCTACTAAAATCTAAGGTGTTCACCAGCTCTTCAAACTTATCATATGTAAAATTAATTCCTGTTTTAAATTTGTTTCTTGTATCTCCAATAATAGAGTTAAAAATAATGTTAGAATATACACTTTGATGCCGAATATCATACACATTTAAACCAAAATAAGAATCTTGTTCATGGTTGCTATAGGCCATTTGAAAACCAATACTTTGAAATGGTAATGCTGGAAAAACATACCCTAACTTCCCTGAGGTTTCAAAACGTTTTGTATCAATTTCACTTCCCCATGCGTTTGTTGTACCTTTATCTAAAGATGGATTAAAATTAATTTCTCCTGTTTGTTTTTCATCATTTAAAAAACGAATATTTATAAAACTTACCCAACCTTTTTCTGCATCGGTAAATTGCCATCTATTCATTACATTGATCTGATTTGCTAAAGGTGCATCTAAAAAGTTATCATTATTTCTGTCAAACTTCTCACCTCTATAATTACCATGAACATACAAACCAGTTTGCCATTTATCTGAAACTCTTTCATTAAAATGGGTGTTTAATTCGAATCTTCCATTTAAAGAGCTATATGCATTTAAAAAGAACTTATTATCAGAAAATGGTTTTACTAATTCAGCGTTTATTTGTCCCGAAATACTTTCAAAACCATTAACAACAGAACCTGCTCCTTTTGTAATCTGAATACTTTCTACCCAAGTTCCGGGTGTAAATGTGAGCCCAAAAACTTGACTCGCTCCTCTTACTGATGGAATATTTTCTTGAGATATCAACAAATACGGACTGGTTAAACCTAGCATTTGTATTTGTTTTGTACCTGTTAAAGCGTCAGAAAAACTAACGTCAATTGAAGGATTTGTCTCGAAACTTTCTGCTAAATTACAGCAAGCAGCTTTTAGTAATTCATCTGAATTTACAGTAAAAACATTCGTCGTTGCAAAAAATGCTTTTTGAGTTGCTTTTCTTTTACTTCTAATAGTTACTTCATCCAAACCACTTTCTGGAGTAAGAAAATGATGAATTGGTTTTAAACTTTTTATTGTTAACGTATCAGTTCTAAATCCTAAATAATTAATTACTAACTTTTTATATTCAACTTTATAAGGAATTGTAAACCAGCCTTTTTTATTGGTAACTGAACTAATATTTGTGCCAAGCCAGTGCACAGTTGCTCCTTCTACCCCTAAATTATCTTTAGGATTACTTTTATCCATCAGCATTCCATTAAAGGTTGTTTGAGAAAAAAGTATAAATGGAAGAAAAAGGAGAAGACTATTTATTAATATTTTATTCATTTTGGATTTTATTTTAATTTAATTTGTAACATGACTATTTATCATCTAAAAATATGATACTTATGTAATAAAAAATTAAATTAAAAAAACCTGATACAAGACCTGAAAGTTCTGCCTAAAGTCAGGAGGGTAAAAATGAGCGTAAGAAATATCTTTTAACTTATTTATTACAAATAAGTCTTTATAAGAAACTGCAAAAGCAAGCAAAAACTGCTCCTTTTCGAAAGTGATTTTTTTAGTTTTATTTGATTGAAGTTCATCTTGCCCCTCAAACTTATGAAGCACATCTTTACAACAATTTTTCTTTTTTGGTGATACAACCAAGTCCATATTAATGCTACATCCTTTAGTTTCACCAATGAAAGAAACGTCAAGCAAAAGACCTCCACAGTAATGTTTTTCTACAGTAAAAGAAAAAGTAGAGAAAAGCACTAAAAAGGCCAAAGTAAAAGACGCTATTTGAATAAAAATTTGTTTCATTTTCTAATAGCAAAATTACAACAAGATTTTCTAACTTTATATTAAATTATTTTCTTGTTAATTTTTAACTAAAAAGACGAATTATAGATTCAAGTTGTTTTTTTTGAATTATTTTTACAGTCAATTTTTTACTTATGAATATAGTCGTTTTACAAAAAAAAATAGATGTTATTTTAGCATCAACTAAAACCAACAAAGAAAAATTACAAGCTATTTGTGATTTTTTAGAAAACAGCATTTCATATTATGACTGGGTGGGGTTTTATTTTAAAAATGGCAATAAAAATGAGCTAAAATTAGCACAATTTACAGGAGAAGAAACAGAACATACTATTATTCCTTTTGGAAAAGGTATTTGTGGACAGGTTGCTGTTACTAATGAAAATTTTGTAGTACAAGATGTCTCTGAACAAGATAATTATATTTCTTGCGGGTGGAAAGTGAAATCTGAAGTTGTAATTCCAATTTTTGTTGAAGGAGAAAATATAGGACAAATAGATATTGATTCTCATACTGCAAATACTTTTACAGCAAAAGATGAAGAACTTTTAGAATATGTATGTAAAAAAGTAGCAACTATTTTAGTATAATTTTTGTTAATTACTTACCTCTTTTGTTACTATCTTTTATTGTGGTTCTTTTAATGTTTGTGTAATTTCGTGTGCTTAACAACACAACAAAAATGAGCACTTCAAAAACAATTAAATCTGCATTAATTTCGATTTTTCACAAAGATGGTTTAGCACCAATTGTAAAAAAATTAGACGAATTAAATGTAACTATCTACTCAACAGGAGGAACCGAAAAATTTATCAAAGAATTAGGCATCGATGTGATTCCTGTTGATGAAGTTACTTCTTACCCTTCAATTTTAGGGGGAAGAGTTAAAACTTTACATCCAAAAGTTTTTGGAGGTATCTTAAACAGACAAGACAACGAAGGTGATATTGCTGAATTAAAAGAATACAATATTCCCCAAATAGATTTGGTAATTGTTGATTTGTATCCTTTTGAAAAAACAGTTGCATCTGGAGCTACTGAGCAAGACATTGTAGAAAAAATTGACATTGGAGGCATTTCCTTAATTAGAGCATCTGCAAAGAATTTTAAAGACACTTTTACGGTGTCTTCTATGAATCAGTATGAAGAGTTTTTATCAATTCTCTCAGAAAACGAAGGTGAAACATCTATCGGACAAAGAAAGAAATTTGCTGCTAAATCTTTCAATATTTCTTCGCATTATGATACTGCAATCTTTAATTATTTTAACGAAGAAGAAGTTGTCTTTAAGGCAAGTCAACAAAATTCTAAAACATTACGTTATGGAGAAAACCCTCATCAAAAAGGATATTTCTTTGGAGATTTAGACGCAATGTTTGATAAATTACATGGTAAAGAATTAAGTTACAATAACTTATTAGATGTTGACGCAGCCGTAAACTTAATGGAAGAATTTAAAGAAGAAGCGCCAACTTTTGCAATTTTAAAACATAATAATGCTTGTGGTTTTGCGCAAAGAAAAAATATGAAACAAGCATATGTAGATGCTTTAGCTGGAGATCCTGTTTCTGCTTTTGGTGGTGTTTTAATTGCAAACTCAGAAATTGATACCGAAACTGCAGAAGAAATTCACAAATTATTTTGTGAGGTTGTTATTGCACCTAGTTATTCTGATGCAGCTTTACAAGTTTTAAAAGGGAAAAAGAATAGAATCATTTTAATTCAGAAAGAAGTAGAATTACCAAATCAAATTGTAAGAACTTCTTTAAATGGATTATTAGTTCAAGATAAAGATTATATTACAGACAAGCTCGCTGATTTAAGTTATGCTACCAACAATAACCCAACTGAAAGTGAATTAAGTGATTTATTATTTGCTTCTAAACTATGTAAAAACACAAAATCTAACACGATTGTTTTAGTAAAAAATAAGCAACTATTAGCAAGTGGAGCAGGACAAACAAGTAGAGTTGACGCCTTAAACCAAGCAATTGAAAAGGCTACTAATTTTGGATTTGATTTAAAAGGTTCTGTAATGGCGAGTGATGCATTTTTTCCTTTTCCTGATTGTGTAGAAATTGCAGATAAAGCTGGTATAAAAAGTGTAATTCAACCAGGAGGATCTATCAAGGATCAATTAAGTATTGACTATTGTAATACCAATAATTTATCTATGGTTATGACAGGAACAAGACATTTTAAACATTAATTAATTTAATGTTAATTACAATTTAAATTTACTAAATTTGTAAGGATACATTAAACAAACAAGAAAAATATTTTATGGGTTTTTTCGATTTTATGACTGAAGATATTGCAATTGACTTAGGAACTGCAAATACATTGATTATTCACAATGGAAAAGTGGTTATTGATAGTCCTTCTATTGTTGCCAGAAACAGAATTACTGGTAAAATTATTGCTATTGGTCAGGAAGCAAACTTAATGCAAGGAAAAACCCATGAAAATATTAAAACAATTCGCCCTTTAAAAGATGGAGTTATTGCCGATTTTCAGGCGTCAGAAGAAATGATAAAAGAATTTGTCAAGCAAATTCCGTCAATTAAAAAGAGGTTATTTCCACCAGCATTAAGAATGGTTATTTGTATTCCATCTGGAATTACAGAAGTTGAAAAGCGAGCTGTAAGAGATTCTGCAAAGCATATGAATGCCAAAGAAATCTATTTAATCTATGAGCCAATGGCTGCTGCAATAGGTGTTGGTATTGATATCATGGAACCAAAAGGAAATATGATTATTGACATAGGTGGTGGTACAACAGAAATTGCTGTAATTGCTTTAGGTGGTATTGTTTGTGATCAATCTGTAAAAGTTGCTGGAGATTTATTTACCAATGACATTATGTATTACATGCGCACACAACACAATTTACATGTAGGTGAAACGACTGCAGAAAGAATTAAAATTACAATTGGCGCCGCTACTGAGGATTTAGACACCCCTCCAGAGGACATGTTTGTTCAAGGAAGAGACTTATTAAGTGGTAAGCCTAAACAAGTTCAAGTTTCTTACAGAGAAATCGCTAAAGCTCTAGATAAATCAATCTTGAGAATTGAAGATGCAGTTATGGAGACCTTATCTAAAACTCCACCAGAATTGGCTGCAGATATTTACAATACAGGAATTTATTTAGCAGGTGGTGGCTCTATGTTAAGAGGATTAGATAAGCGCTTATCTCGTAAAACTGATTTACCAGTTTATGTTACTGAAGATCCTTTAAGAGCTGTTGTTCGTGGAACAGGAGTTGCTTTAAAAGAACTACAGAAATACAAGAATGTATTAATGAATTAGATTTCTTTTTAAGTTCTAACAATGCAACAACTCATCTATTTTTTTCGGAAGTTTAAGTATTTTTTGTTTTTTTTATTGTTAGAATTTATTGCACTTGCATTAACATTTAATAATCTTAATTTCCATAAAAGTAAATTTGTGAATTCTGCAAATGCAGTAACTGGTGGATTTTATTCTTACAGTTCTAACATTTCTGAATATTGGAGTTTAAAACCTAAAAACAAACTTTTAGCTGAAGAAAATACACAATTAAAAAATCTATTAGAAAATAATATTTCTATAAATTTTCACAAGGATTCGACACTAATTGATTCGATTAAATATCAACAGAAATTTACATTTGCAACTGCAAAAATTATCAATAATAATTATTCTAAAGAATTTAATTTCTTAACCATTAACAAGGGAAAAAAGGAAGGAATTAAGAGAGAAATGGCCGTAATCAACAGTAAAGGAGTTATTGGTATTACTGACAATACTTCTGATGGTTATGCTAGAATTCAATCTATTTTGAATAAAAATAGCAAAATTAATGCCCGTCTAAAACATAGCAATTATTTTGGCACTTTAGGTTGGAATGGAAAAAATTATAATGTTGTTCAACTTTCTGATTTACCAAGGCAAGCTCCTCTAAATATTGGAGACACCATAGAAACTGGTGGAAAATCAACTATTTTTCCTGAAGGAATTTTAATTGGTACAATTTCTAAAATTAACAAAGGAAACTCTGCAGATAACAAAGTGGATGTTACATTATTTAATGACATGAGTGATTTGGGGTATGTTTATGTTGTTAAAAATTTTCATAAAGAAGAAATTAAATCACTAGAAGCACAAAATGAATAAACCATTAAACATGGCAACGCTGTTTATATTCCTGCTGTTTTTACAGGTTTTTGTGCTGAATAATATTTTATTTTTAGATTCTATAAACCCTTATTTATATATTGTTTTTGTGTTTCTATATCCATTAAAAAAAAATAGAACCTCTTTTCTTTTTTATAGTTTTTTATTAGGTCTTTTAGTTGATTTCTTCTCTGACTCTGGAGGAATTCATGCGTTTTCAATTTTATATATTGCATATATCCGTCTGTTTTTCGTAAGAATTTACTTTAGAAAAGTGTCAGCAGACTATCCTTTCTTTAAATTAAAATCAGAATCATTTGGAAAAGTTTTCAATTACACAGTAACTTTAACAGTGATTCACCATCTCATCTACTTTTCTTTTGTTAATTTTAGTTTTCAAAATTTATCTAACGTATTTTTAAACACACTTTTTTCAAGTATTTTTACGTTAGTTTTATATTTTTTAGGAACCTATATTTTCACTAAAAGCGAATAATGAAAAGAAGCTTTTTACTTTATTTTTTAATTACACTTATTGGTTTTATTTTTATTGGGCGATTGTTTCAGCTTCAAATTATAAAAGGTGAAACTTATGACCCAATGCATAATGCTGCAGTAAAAACAGAATATGATTATCCAGAACGTGGTTATGTTTATGATAGGAATGGAAAACTATTAGTAGCAAATCAACTTTCTTATGATGTTATGGTGCAACCAAATCAGGTAAAACCATTAGACACTTTAGAATTTTGTAATCTTTTAAAAATAGATAGAGAACAATTTTTAATAAGATTTAAAAGAGCAGAGAAATTCGCAAGTTACTTACCATCCGTTTTTTTAAAACAATTAGCCAAAGAAGACTTTGCTTTCCTTCAAGAAAAAATGCATAAATACACGGGTTTCTATATTCAAAAAAGAATTATTAGAGATTACCCAATCAAAGCTGCAGCCAATGTTTTAGGTTATATTGGAGAAGTAAATGAAGAAAAAGCCAAAGAAAATGATGACTACCAATCAGGAGAATTAGAAGGAAAAGAGGGTGTAGAGAGACAATATGAAGACCTTTTAAGAGGACGGAAAGGGAAAAAATATTTACAAAGAAATCGTTTCAATAAAGTTACAGGATCTTATAAAGATGGTGTTTCTGATATACCTCCAGAGAATGGAAAAGACTTAATCTTAACTTTAGACATCGATTTACAAGTGTATGCTCAACAATTAATGAAAGGAAAACGTGGAGGAATTGTTGCGATAGAACCTTCAACAGGTGAAATTTTGGTTTTGGTAACAGCCCCTTCTTATGATCCAAACATGCTGGTAGGTAGAAAGCGTTCTAAAAATTCTATTATTTTAATGGATCCTAAAAATCCAGAAAAACCAACATATGATAGAAGTTTATTAGCTGCTTACCCTCCCGGATCTCCCTTTAAGATGATGAATGCATTAATTGGCTTGCAAGAAAATGTGATAAGTGAGCAAACATCTTTTAGATGTTATGGCGGCTACAGGTATGGAAGTAGAGCCCACGAATTTATGAAATGTCATTGCGATATTTATGATAAACCAATAAAATTAAAAACAGCAATTGCAAGATCTTGTAATAGTTATTTCTCAAATACCTACAAAAGAATTGTTGAGAAAAAAAACAATCCCTCTGAAGGCTTAGATAGCTGGAACAAACACATTACTAGTTTTGGATTAGGAAATTATTTAGGGTATGATTTACCTGCAGGTCAAAAAGGATTAATTCCTAATGGAAAATATTATGATGATCGTTATAGATATACTTGGAATGCATCTACCAATATTTCCAATGCAATTGGTCAAGGAGAAGTTTTAACGACTCCTATTCAATTAGCTAATTTTACAGCAGCTATTGCAAATAGGGGCTATTTTTACACACCGCATATTGTAAAAAAAATTGATAAACAAATAATTGACAACCCTAACTATACTATTAGAAAACAAACTACAATTAGTAAAGAACATTTTGCGCCAGTCATTGAAGCGATGCATGAAGTTTTTAAAACAGGTACAGGAAGATGGAGCCAAGTAAAAGGGATTGAAATTTGTGGCAAAACAGGAACTGCAGAAAATTCAATAAAAATAGTTGACGGCATTAAAATTCAAGCAGAAGACCATTCTATTTTAGTTGCATTTGCTCCAAAAGACAACCCTAAGATAGCCTTAGCTGTTTTTGTAGAAAATGGTGGTTATGGATCTACAATTGCAGCACCAATAACAAGCTTACTCTTAGAAAAATATATAAATGGAAGTATTTCTAAAGCGAACAAATACAGAGAATTAAATATGTTGAATATGAGTTTACAAGAAATATATAACAAGCAAATACCAAAATCTAAAGAAATTGCGTCAAGAACAAAATAATATTTTTGCAGGTATAGATTGGATTCTAGTTTTCATCTATATAATCTTAGTTGGTTTTGGCTGGTTAAACATTTTTGCCGCTTCTAAAACAGATGGAGATATTGATTTACTGAGCTTTTCAACTAAATACGGAAAACAACTGATATTTATTAGCTTAACAATTCCGTTAATTATTATCATTCTTTTTTTTAATTCTAAATTTTACGAAAAATTTGCTAGTATACTTTACATAATTTCGCTCTTATCTCTAGTTGGATTGTTTCTTTTTGGAAAAACTATTAACGGAGCAACTTCTTGGTATAATTTTGGAGTGCTAGGCTTACAGCCTTCAGAGTTTGCAAAAGCATTTACAGCTTTGGCTGTCGCCAAATTATTAAGTGATCGTCAATACAATTTAAAGTTAGTCAAAAACCAAATAAAAGCATTCATTATTGTTTTCTTTCCGGCTTTCCTAATCACTCTCCAACCAGATGCTGGTTCAGCACTTATCTATTTGTCTTTCTTCTTTGTTCTGAACAGAGAAGGCTTAACACTCAATTATATTTTATTAGGAATTACTATAATTTCCTTATTTATTTTAACCATCTTTTTTGGAGCAAGTAAAATGTTTATTTCACTTCTTATACTAATATCATTAATTGTAGCCTACCTAATTTACAAGGGTGGAAAACGATTTTTTAGATTTAATTGGTATAAGATTTTAGCACTTTATTTTGTGGTTGCATTCGTTATCCTCGGAACTGGATATACTTATAATAACATCTTTAAACAACACCACAGAGATCGTTTTGAAGTTTTATTAGGATTAAAGGTAGACAACAAAAATATTGGTTATAACTCTTATCAATCAGAATTAACAATAAGCTCTGGAGGCCTTTCTGGAAAAGGTTTTTTGAAAGGTGATATCACCAAAGGTAACTTTGTGCCGGAACAGCACACTGATTATATATTTAGTACTGTTGGTGAAGAATGGGGGTTTATAGGTAGTAGTTCTGTAATTATTCTCTTTATGTTAATGATGTTTAGAGTTATTTATTTGTCAGAAACACATTCTAATAAGTTTGGAAGAATATATGGTTATGGTTTAGCTTCTATCTTGTTTTTTCATGTAATTGTAAATATTGGCATGGTCATAGGCTTGTTACCTACAGTAGGAGTTCCATTGCCATTTTTTAGCTACGGAGGATCTTCTCTTTGGGGCTTTACAATTTTACTCTTTATATTTATTAGGTTAGATGCTCATAAAAACTACGATTGGTAGAAAAGATGTTTTAGTTTTATGGTCTACTGAAGAATATTAAAAATACTAAGAAACGTATAGCCTAAAAACTAACACGAAAATAATTCTCCTAATAAGATACGCTTACTCTTTAGTTAAATATTTTAGACATAAAAAAACTCTGAATTTTCATTCAGAGTTTTTTGTATTTTATAAAATTTAAATTTTTACATTGCAGCAACGTGCTTTGTTAATTTAGATTTTAAGTTTGCAGCTTTATTTTTATGAATAATGTTATTCTTTGCTAACTTATCTAACATAGATATAACATTTCCTAATTTTTCTTCTGCTTGCTTTTTGTCTTCTACAGTACGTAAATCTCTAACAGCATTTCTTGTTGTCTTGTGCTGATATTTGTTACGTAATCTTTTAGCTTCGTTACTTCTAATTCTCTTTAACGCTGACTTATGATTTGCCATAATTCTTAATTTATTAGTTTTTATATTAAAACTTTTGTAGTCCGTACGGGAATCGAACCCGTGTTACATGGATGAAAACCATGCGTCCTAACCCCTAGACGAACG
>MDTF01017122.1_pt1 | contig 14952 bp, 17 predicted proteins | sample 811191 | NCBI WGS metagenome assembly MDTF01 (sample SAMN05326649, study PRJNA326480) | marine metagenome | isolation source: seawater | place: Southern Ocean | collected 2011
ATTAGTATCTAAAATTGCAGCTGATATTAAAAATTTAAAGCCTGTAGAACCTTACAAAGGTAAGGGCATAAAAGAGAGAGGGCAATTTGTTCTAAGAAAAGAAGGTAAAAAGAAATAATGAAAAAAATTAACAATAAAATTAAAAGAAAACTACGAAATAGAAAAAAATTAAAAAAAGTAAATGTGAACAGATTTAGAGTTTCTGTTTCTAAATCTTTAAACAACCTTTCGGCTCAAATTATAGATGACAAACAGAAGAAAACTTTAGTTTCGGCTTCTTCAATTGAAAAAGATATTAAAATTAAAAAGATTAAAAAAATGGATAAATCAAGCTTAATTGGAGAAATTTTAGCAAAAAGAGCGAAAGAAAAAAATATTAGTGAAGTTTATTTTGATAGAGGCGAATATAAATACCACGGTAGAGTAAAAGCTTTTGCAGAAACATTAAGAAAAAACGGATTAAAATTTTAAAATGTCTAATTATAAAAAAGTTGAAAGTGACATAAAAGAAAAATTAGTTGCGATTAATAGAATTACTAAAGTAGTTAAAGGTGGACGTAGATTTGGTTTTGCTGCATTGGTTGTTGTAGGAAACCAAAAAGGTTCAGTTGGAATTGGTCAAGGTAAATCAAAACAAGTGCCTGATGCAATTAAAAAAGCTACCGAAGTTGCTAAAAGAAATTTAATTAAGATTCCATTAAAAGACGGAAGAACTTTGCACCACGATGTAAAAGGTAAAAATGGTGCCGGTAAAGTAATTTTAAGATCAGCACCTGCGGGTACAGGAATAATTGCAGGTGGTCCAATCAGATCTGTTTGTGAAGTTCTAGGTATTCAGGATATTGTTGCTAAGTCTCTTGGTTCTGCTAATCCACATAACGTATTAAAAGCTTGTCTCGACGGTTTAAAATCACAAAACTCTCCTAAAACTTTATCAGCAATTAGAGGAAAAAAAATTTCTGATATAGTTTCTAAAAGGGAGGCTCAATAATGCAATTAAATAGTTTAGTTAAAAACAATAAGAAAAAAATTAGAGTTGGTAGAGGAATTGGCTCAGGAAAAGGTAAAACTTCAACAAGGGGTCATAAAGGTCAAAAGTCAAGATCTGGTGTTGCTATAAAAAGTTTTGAAGGTGGGCAAATGCCACTTTATAGAAGATTGCCTAAAAGAGGTTTTAAATCTTTAAACAAAGAAAAAATAGCTATTCTTAATTTAGCTAAAATTCAAAGCATGTTTGATAAAACTAAAAATGAATTAAAAAACACGCTAGATATAAAAATTTTAAAAGAAAAAAAACTTATAAAAAGAAACTATTCAAAGTTAAAAATTCTTGCTACTGGTGAAATTACACAGAACATAGAAATTACAGCTCACTTTGCGTCAAAACAAGCTCTATCTAAAGTAGAAAAAGCTGGCGGAAAATTGAATATAATAAAAAAATAAAGGTTTATGTCTAGCGAAACACTCAATACTTCTGGTGCTTTTAGTCAATCCAAAGATCTAAAGAATAGAATTCTTTTTACAATATTAATATTAGCAATTTATCGTTTAGGTACTTATGTGCCTTTATCAGGAATTGACCCTTTAGCATTGAAGGAAATTATGGCCTCCAGTCAAAAAGGATTATTAGGAATGTTTAATATGTTTTCTGGTGGTGCTGTAACTAGAATGGCTATATTTGCCTTGGGTATAATGCCTTATATTTCTTCTTCAATCATTGTTCAGTTATTAACTGGTGTTTCTGATTATTTTAAAAATCTTAAAGAGCAAGGTGAAACAGGAAGAAAAAAGATTACACAAATCACAAGATATGGAACTGTATTAATAGCCTGTCTCCAAGGTTATGGTGTTTCAGTTGGTTTGGAAAATGCAGGCAATTTAGTGATAGATCCCGGTATGTCTTTTAGAATATTTACAACAATATCTTTAGTTGCTGGTACAACTTTTTTAATGTGGTTAGGTGAACAAATTACATTAAGAGGTGTAGGTAATGGAATCTCTTTAATCATCTTTTCAGGAATTGTTGCAGAAATACCAAGAGCACTGGCATCTACTTTTGAATTAGGTAGAACAGGAGCTTTATCAGCTTTAATGATTGTTGGAATATTTATCTTAGTAATTTTTACTGTTTTATTTATTGTTTTTTTTGAAAGAGCGATGAGAAAAATATTAATTAATTACCCAAAAAGACAAGTTGGAAATAAAATGTATGGTGGTGAATCTTCACACTTACCTTTAAAAATTAATACAGCCGGAGTTATTCCTGCAATTTTTGCATCAGCTTTATTATTGTTACCAGTTACAATATCAAATTTCGGGTTTGCAGAATCAGATACGTTTTTAAAAATTTCGTCAATGTTTACTCAAGGTCAGCCACTTTACATGCTGTTATACGCCTCTGGAATTATTTTCTTTGCTTTTTTTTATACTTCAATTGTTTTTAACCCGAAAGAAACTGCTGAAAATTTAAGAAAATATGGAGGATATATTCCTGGAATAAGACCAGGTGAAAGAACTGCAGAGTACATTGATACAATTTTAACAAGACTGACAACTGTTGGTGCGCTTTATCTTACTTTTGTTTGTTTAATGCCTGAATTTTTAATTGCTAAATACCCTATTCCATTTTATTTAGGTGGAACGTCAATCCTAATTGTAGTCGTAGTAGCGATGGATACAGTTACTCAAGTACAAACAAGATTAATGAGCTCACAATATGAGTCTTTAATAAAAAAAACAAAATTTGGTAAATAATTAAATCAATGAATCTAGTTATTTTTGGACCACCAGGTGCTGGAAAAGGTACTCAGTCTAATTTTATTGTAAATAAATATAACTTACATCAATTATCTACCGGTGAGCTATTAAGAAGTGAAATAAAAAATAAAACTTCTTTAGGTAAAGAAATTTCATCAATTATGAACTCAGGTAAAATGGTTTCTGATAAAATTGCAAGTGATCTAATTGAAAAATTTGTTTCAAATAAAAAATTTCAGAGCAGATTAATTTTTGATGGCTATCCTAGGAATATAGCACAAGCAGAAAATTTAAATTTCTTATTAGATAAATATTCGCAAAAAATTGATATTGTTTTAAAATTATCTGTTTCATTGGATTTAATTAAAAAAAGAATATCTGGAAGATCGGTATGCTCCATTTGTGGTAAAATTTACAATGAATATTTTAATCCAGCTCCAGAAAATGCTGATTGTTGTGCAAAAAAATATTTACAAAAAAGAATTGACGATACTTTAGATATTGCAGTTACGAGATTTAAAACTTATGAAAAAAATATCGAACCTGTAATAGATTACTACAAAAAATCAAATTTACTTAAAGTCGTAAATGGTGAAGCTCAAATATCTGAAATTAATAATGAAATTGGCGGTTTAATTGATGGTATCTAAGGTTGACTTTATACGATTTCACAATATAAATACGCTAAAACTTATAATCATTTAGTATATGGCTCGAATAGCAGGAATAAACATTCCACAGAATAAAGTTGTCAGTATTGCACTTACCTATATCCATGGAATTGGTCCATACGCATCAAATAAAATATGTAAAAAATTAGAAATACCTAAATCAAAAAGAGTTAATGAATTATCTGAGGAACAAGTATTAAAAATAAGAGAGTTTATTGATGCTAATCATAAAGTTGAAGGAGACTTAAGAAGAGAAGTATCAGTGAATATAAAACGATTAATTGATTTAGCTTGTTATAGAGGTTCAAGGCATAAAAAGAAATTACCTGTAAGGGGACAAAGAACTCAGTGTAATGCTAGAACACGTAAAGGAAAAGCAATTGCTATCGCTGGTAAAAAATTAACTCCTCTTAAAAAATAATTAATAAATGAATAAAAAAAACGAGAAAACAGAAAAAAAAGTAGAAGTTAAAAAAGTAGATACAAAAAAAGTTAGTACTTTTAAAAAGAAGAAAAAAGTTAAAAAAAATATAACTTCAGGAGTAGCTTATGTTTACTCAACTTTTAACAATACTATTATATCTATTGCTGACGAAAGTGGCAACGTTGTTTCTTGGTCCTCTGCTGGAGCAAAAGGATTTAAGGGTTCAAGAAAATCAACACCTTACGCTGCACAAGTAGCAGCAGACGATGCTGGTGCAAAAGCATTTGAGCAAGGTTTAAGAACTTTAACAGTTCAAGTTAAAGGACCTGGTTCTGGCCGTGAAACTGCTTTACGTTCTTTACAATCAAGAGGTTTCAAAATTTTATCAATTAAGGACACTACACCTATGCCGCACAATGGTGCAAGACCACCCAAAAGAAGGAGAGTATAAATGCAAACTACTACAAACGTAATAGACAAAAACTGGAAATCTTTAATTAAGCCGAACAAACTCGATATAACAAGTAATGATGATAAAACTATAGCTAAAGTTATTGCCGAACCTTTAGAAAAAGGTTTTGGGCAAACAATTGGAAATTCGTTAAGAAGAATATTATTATCATCTGTACAAGGTGCAGCCGTAACAGCAATTCAAATCGATAGTGTTTTGCATGAATTTTCTACAATAAAAGGTGTGAGAGAAGATGTAACAGATATAGTTTTAAATGTTAAAAATTTAGCAATTAAATCATCTACTTCTAGTACAAAAAAAATTATTTTAGATATTAAAGGTCCTATGGAAGTTAAAGCTAAAGATATTACATTAGTTTCGGGAGTAGAGATTCTTAACCCTGAACAAACTATTTGTAACTTAGATGAAAAAACTAATTTTCATATGGAACTAATGGTGAATACCGGGAAAGGTTATGTACCAGCGCCAAAAAACAAGACTGAAGATAGTCCATTAGGCTTGATAGCAATAGACTCTTTATTTAGTCCTGTAAAAAAAGTCTCATTTTCTATTGAAAACGCAAGAGCTGGAAGCGCTCTTGATTATGATAAATTAGTTATGAACGTAGAAACAAATGGTACTGTAGACGCTGAAGACGCTATTGCGTACTCTGCAAGAATTTTTCAGGATCAATTATCGATGTTTGTTAATTTTGATGATCCGAAGGAAGTTGTACAAGAGGTTAAATCATCTGAACCAGAATTTAATAAAAATTTATTAAAAAGAGTTGAGGAGCTAGAGTTGTCTGTCAGATCAATGAATTGTTTAAAAAATGATAACATAATTTACATCGGTGATTTAGTTCAAAAAACAGAACCCGAAATGTTAAGAACCCCAAACTTTGGAAGAAAGTCACTAAATGAAATTAAAGAGGTCCTTAATACTATGTCATTATATTTAGGTATGGAAATACCAAACTGGCCGCCGGATAATATTGCAGAAATGTCAAAAAAACTTGAGGAAAATAACTATTAATGAGGCACGGTGTAGGTTATAGAAAACTTAATAAGACAGGTGAGCACAGAAAAGCTCTGTTTAAAAATATGTTAAATTCTTTAATAAAATATGAGCAAATTATTACTACATTGCCTAAAGCTAAAGAGCTGAAACCTCAAATAGATAAAGTAATCACTATAGGTAAAAATAATATTCTAAGTAATAAAAAAAGATTATTTTCTAAGCTACAGGACAAAAAATCAGTTACTAAAGTATTTGATGAATTGTCAAAAAGATATAGCTCAAGAAAAGGGGGCTACTCTAGAGTTTTAAGAGCAGGTTTTAGAACAGGAGATGACGCACCTATGGCTGTCATAGAGTTAGTAGATAGAAATCCAGAAGCAAAAAAAATTGACAAACCCAAAAAAAAAGAAGGTAAAGATAAAAACGATCAACAATCAGATCAAAAAGCATTAAGCAAATAGTACTAGCTATGCATGCCCAACAAAGTAACAGTTAAAAAAGACTATCACAATAGTCGCTTTGATAGATGGTTTAAGTCTAACATAATAGATCTTCCTCAATCATTAATTGAAAAAATTTTAAGGTTAAATAAAGTTAAGATTAACAGAAAAAAACCAAAATCCTCGTATCGTGTTCAAACAGGCGACATAATTGAAATATATGATATTTCTAAATTCAAAGTTAGTGATAGACCAAGAATTTCTAAATATAAACCCTCTAGAAAAGAAGTTGATGTTTATGATGATTATATTTTGGAAAATAATGACAATTTTGTAGTTATCAATAAACCACGAGGTATAGCTGTACAAGCTGGGACAAAATCTTTTAGAAATATTATCGATGTGCTGAAAGAATCAAAGTATTTTGAAAATACCAAACCATATATCGTTCACCGTTTGGATAAGGAAACATCTGGTGTTTTAATTGTAGCTAAAACAAGAGAATATGCTCAATTATTTACTTCTCTTTTTAGAATAAGAAAAATGCATAAAACATATATTGCTTTAACTTATGGAAAAATTTCTAAAGAAATAAAAACTTTACGAGATGATTTAATAACATACGAAAAAGATAAAAAGGTTGTTCAAAAAGCACTATCACATATAAAAATATTAAAATGCTCTTCTGATTACTCATATGTTGAGTTAAATCCCATTACTGGTAGGAAGCACCAGCTTAGAAAACAATTATATAATATTGGCAATCCAATAATTGGAGATGATAAATATTTTACAAATAGAAGGGCTGATAAAATGAAAATTAAAAACAAAAATCTGATGCTACATGCTTATAAGATTAAATTTATGATTAATAATGTTCAATATAGTTTCAAAGCTGAATATGGAAAAGATTTTGAAGATTTTATTAAAAAAAGTTTTTAAATATTCTTAACATTTTTTAGAAATATATTAATTATTTTTTTTTCTACAGAATTTATTAATTGTTTTTTTTCATTATAAACAGATGTCACTTTTTTATTATCGAGACCACATGGCTTGATTTTAAGATACTGACTTAGATCATTATTAATATTAATAGAAAAACCATGATACGCTATCCATTTTGATACTCTAAGACCAATAGCAGCTATTTTTTTCCCTTTTACCCAAACTCCAATATTTTTTTTATCAGTAATGGCTTTTAATTTATACAATTTTAAAAATTCAATTATACTTAATTGAATTACATTAATTAATTTTCGAATATCTTTTTTTCTTATATTTAAATTTATAACAAAATAGACAATCATTTGCCCTGGATTATGTATCGTGATTTTGCCACCTCTATTAGTTTTTATAATCTTAATTTGTTTATCAAATATTTCATCTTTATCGAAACGGATTCCCGCAGTAAAAGTCAAAGGATGTTCTAAAATCCAAATTAACTCCTTGTTTTTATTATTTTTGATTTCCTCAACACGTTTATTAAGAAACTCCATAGCTTTTTTATAGGAAATACGTCTTTTTGAAACTTTTAATTCTATGCTCATTTAAATTGAATTTTATCATTATATGGACTATTAGTCTCAGAAAAACAATCTGAGGTGTTTATGACTTTAGTTAAGTCTACAGGTAATAAAAAAGTTAATCTTGATTTTAATAAAGAATTTATTGATACATTTAGTGATAAAATACAATCGAACGATATTCAGTTTGTAAATCAAACATTAAAAGATCTTCATGAGTCCGATGTTGCTAATTTAATTGAGAACTTATCAAACGAGTCCAGAACAAAACTTATTGAAATTGAAACTTTTAATATAGACCCAGATATTTTTATTGAGTTAAATGAGTCAATTCAAAGTGAAGTTCTTCAATTACTTTCAGTTGACTCGATAATAAACATTATTAAAAGACTCGAGTCAGATGATTCAATTAAAATTTTAGAAAATTTAGAAAAAGATAAAAAAAAATTAGTTTTAGAAAAACTTCCACCTAAAGATAAATTTCTTTTAGAAGAGGGATTGAGTTATCCTGAAGACTCAGCGGCTAGGATTATGCAGCGGGAGTTCACTGCTGTACCAAGTAATTGGAGCGTGGGTCAAACTATTGACTATGTGAGAGAAAATAAAAATTTACCAAAAGAATTTTTAGAAATATTTATTGTAGATAGCGATTTTAAACCTATAGGAACAGTTCCATCTTCAAGAGTTTTAAGAACTGCTAGAGAATCAAAAATGAATTCTATAATGACTGAAATGCCAGTACTGATTTCTGTTAACATGGATAAAGAAGAAGTTGGTCATACTTTTGAAAATTATAGCTTGGTATCTGCAGGCGTGGTAAATAAAAGTAATAAATTAGTAGGCATGATCACAGCAGATGATGTTGTGACCGTTGTACAAGAAGAAGCAGAAGAAGATGTTTTAAGATTAGCAGGTGTTGGTGATGAAGAAATAACTGACAGCGTGATTGTTAAAACTAAAAGAAGATTTAATTGGCTTCTACTAAATTTATTTACAGCATTACTTGCCACTTGGGTAATAAGTAATTTTGGCGCATCAATTGAACAAATGGTAGCTTTAGCTTTTTTAATGCCAATTGTTGCATCAATGGGTGGTAACGCTGGAATGCAAACACTAGCAGTTACAATAAGAGCTATCGCTACAAAAGAATTATCATCCAGTAATTTTAATAAAGTTGTTGGTAAAGAGTTTGTTATTGGAATATTAAATGGAATCATATTTGCAATTATTACAGCTGCAATTGTTCAATTATGGTTTAAGGAAACAAGCTTATCAATGCTTATCGCTGCATCAATGATTTTAAATATGATTGTAGCAGGTTTATTTGGAATACTAGTTCCTGTTTCATTAAAAAAAATGAATATAGATCCAGCTTTAGCTTCAAGTGTATTTGTAACTACTATTACAGATGTAATTGGTTTTTTATCTTTTTTAGGTTTAGGATCTTATTATTTTTTCTAGACTAAATATTATCAATCAATCTTATATTTTTAATATGATATGCTATAAAAATTTTAAAATTATTTTTAGACTTTTTAATACGCTTTAAATTTTTTACATTAATATTTTCAATATAATCAATTTTATCAGCACCTAAAGTAATTAAATCCTTTTTAATATTACTAACTTTAAAAAATTTATAATTTTTACTAATTTTTTTCTTTAATTTAAATAAATAACGATAAATATTAGAAGCAGTTTTAAATTGATTTTTATTAAGATTAAAATTTCTCGTAGAACAAGCAACGCCATTTTTTTCTCTAATAGTTTTACATTCTACAACTTTAGTTTTAATTTTTTTTTTCTTAATGTGATTACTTATTAAAGTTAATTGTTGAAAATCTTTAAGTCCGAGATAAATATATCTGGGTTTTATAATTTCTAAAAAACGATTTACAACATTTAAAACTCCTTCAAAATGATTTCTTCTAAACTTCCCGCATAATTGTTTAGAAAACTTATCTATAAAAATATTATTTTTAGTTTTAAAACTATAAATGTCGTTATTGGGTGGTAAATAAAGATAATGTATTTTAAGTTTTCTAAGCTGTTTTATATCATTCCTGATATTCCGCGGGTAATTTTGAAAATCATTTTTTTTATTGAATTGTTTTGGATTAACAAAAATTGAGACTAAAATCTTACATTTAAAATTTTTTGCTTTTTTAATTAAAGATAAGTGGCCATTATGAAGGCCTCCCATTGTAGGCACAAAGGATATGCAATTATCATTTAAAATCTCAGTTTGTAGACTTTGTTTATTTTTAAATATTTTCATTTCTTATCTTCAATGATATCAACTATTATAAGAATCATATGATAAAACAAGCAATTATTCCATTGGCAGGATTAGGGACACGTCTACTTCCTTTGACAAGTGTTATACCCAAAGAATTATTACCAATAAACGGTAAGCCAAATCTTGAATATATAATGGAAGAATGTATTGAAGCAGGGATTAAACAATTTATTTTTATAATTTCAAAAAAAAAGATAAATATAAAAAAATATTTCTTTAATGACTCTTTCTATCAAAAAATAATAAAAAAGAAAAAAGATAAAAGAATCATTGAGGAATTTAGAAAAATTAAAAAATATCAAAAAATGATAAAATTTGTTTATCAAAATAAACCCAAGGGAACCGGCGATGCAGTTTTAAAGTGTGAAAAATTAATTAATAATAAATTTTTTTTAATGTTGTTGCCTGATGATTTAATAATTAATAAAAATTGCTCAAAAGAAATGATTAAATTGCACCTCAAAACTAAAGCTTCTATTATTGCCACAAAAAGAGTTGATAAGAAAACTGTCTCAAGATGGGGAATTTTGTCCGTAAAAAACAAAAAAAAAAATTATTTCCAGATAAAAGATGTCATAGAAAAACCTAACATTAATCAAGCGCCTTCAAATTTTGCCATTATTGGAAGATATATTCTACCTTCAAAAATATTTACAGAAATCAAAAAACTGAAACCAGGTCGTGGTAATGAAATACATATAACAGATGCTATAAAAATACTTATTCACAAAGGAAACAATTTTTTTGGCAATATATTTATGGGTAAATATTTAGATTGCGGCACAATGAGTGGGTATATTCAATCAAGTATTAAAATATTTAAAGGAAAAAAATGAAATTATGTATGATAGGAACAGGTTATGTTGGTTTAGTAAGTGGAACTTGTTTTGCTGATATAGGCAATCAGGTTTATTGCGTTGATAAAGATATAAATAAAATCCAAAATCTTAACTCAGGTGTATCTCCAATTTATGAACCTGGATTAGATGAGCTAATAAAAAAGAATTTTTTAGCAAAAAGATTAATTTTTACAACCAATTTGAAAAAAGCAATAAGTGTATCTGATATAATATTTATTTGTGTAGGTACCCCAAGTAAAAAAAATTCTTTAAAAGTTGATCTTTCATTTGTTTATAGATGTGCAAAAGAAATATTTAAATTCGCAAAAAAAAAGAAAATTATTGTAACAAAATCAACAGTTCCTATTGGAACTGGTGATGAAATTGAAAAAATATTTAAAAGAAAGAAAAATTTATTTTCGGTAATTTCTAATCCAGAATTCTTAAGAGAAGGTGACGCTATACGTGATTTTAGATACCCTGATAGAATCGTGATTGGGTCAAATAATAAAACTGAATATAAAATAATGAAAAATTTATATGCACCACTAATTAACAAAGGAGCAAAATTTTTTACAACATCAAGAAGAGGGGCGGAATTAATTAAATATGCATCTAATGCATTTTTAGCAACTAAAATAACATTTATTAACGAGCTAGCTAATTTATGTGAAAAATCAGAAATTAATGTCGAGGACATATCTTTAGGCATGGGATTAGATTCAAGAATTGGGAGTAGATTTCTTCGTGCTGGACCAGCATACGGCGGCTCATGTTTTCCAAAAGATACAAAAGGTTTAGTTTCTGCAGCTGATAAATACAAGGTCAACTTACCTTTAGTTAAATCTGTAATTAAATCAAATCATGATAGAATTAGTCTATTAACTAAAAGAATTCATGAAATTTTAGGCAATAATATAAAAAATAAAAAAATAAGTTTTTTAGGTGTTACCTTTAAACCCAATACTGACGATATGCGAGACTCCACGAGTTTAAAAATGATTCCCTACCTCTGCAAAAAAGGCGCTAAAGTTTCTTATTTTGATCCATCAGGTCAAAAGAAAGATTTTATCAATTTAAGTAATTGTACATTTAAAAAAAATATTAAAGAAAATTGTTTAAACTCAGATCTTGTTATATTGTTAACTGAGTGGGATGAATTTAAGTCTATTGATTTTAAAAAAGTAGTTAAAAAAAAGAACTTTAAAATTTATGATTTGAGAAATTTATACACCGCCCAACAAATGAAACGAGATAAGATTAAATATTATTCAATAGGAAGACCTGATACTAATTAAGCTCAAATATAGCATCAACTTCTACTGCTACACCTAAAGGTAAACTATTCGCACTCACAGCTGCTCTAACATGTAAGCCTTTATCACCTAAAACTTTAGCAATAATTTCTGAAGCACCATTTATGACTTTTGGTTGATCAATATAATCATCAGAAGAATTAACATATCCCGTTAACTTTAAGCATGATTTTATTTTTGATAAATCATTATCGCAAGCTTTTTTTGCTTGAGAAAGTAGAGCCAAACCACATCTCTTTGCTGCTTCGTAACCTTGCCCTGTATTCAAATCTTTTCCTAACTTGCCTTTAATGAGCTGACCTCCATTGTCTATAGAAATTTGACCTGATATATATAAATTTTTCTCACTTATCTTTGTTGCAACATATGATCCTACTGGAGCTTTTGGCTCAGGTAATGATATATTTAATTCCTCTATTATTTTTTCTATAGAGTTCACTTTTTAGTCTTAGTTTTGACTGTGTTTGTAATAGGTTTTAAAGGTTTAGTAATTTTATTTACACCTTTTTTTACAGTATGCCCTAACTTGTCTGTCATTTTTTGAAACTTACAATTACTTTTTATTAAATTCCAAGTGCATTTTTCCTCTACTGCAATAGAAATATTTGTTAATAAAAAGCTTAATAAAATTATAAATAATATTTTCATTTTTTTTTCCTTATTTTTTTTTTCTTAGATTTATCATATTCTATTCTTTTTTCTATTAAAATTAACGCATCCTCCATAGTTAATTCAGTTGGATCTTTTTCTTCAGGTATAGTTGCATTTAATGATTTGTATTTTATATAAGGCCCAAATTGACCTTTCATAACTCTTACAGGCTTTTTATCTTCGGGATGTTCACCAAGATCTTTAATAGTGGACGAAGATATTCTACCTGGTTTTGCTTCAGTAATCAAAATTACCGCTCTATTGATTCCAATTGTAAAAAGTTCTTCAACATTTTCAAGTCGAGCAGATTTATTTTCACATTTTAAGTAGGGACCAAATCTTCCAGAATTTAAAGTAATATCTTCACCGGAATCTGGATGTTGACCAATTATTTTTGGCAACGAACAAAGAAATTTTGCTTGTTTTAAATCAACAGTATCTATCTCTATACCTTTTGGGATAGAAACATTTTTAAGGTGATCGTTTTCTTTTACTTTAACTTTTTTCTTCTTCTTTTTCTTTTTCTTCTTCTTTTCATTATCTGGATTTAAATTTTCTAATTCTTTTTCATATTGTAAATAAGGTCCAAATCTTCCATTTTTTAAATATATATCTTTTCCAAAATCATTTTGACCTAATAATTTTGCTTCAGCTAAGTTATATTGTGCTGCAGCTTTAGCTTTAGAGAGAGGTCGGGTAAATTTACATTCCGGATAATTAGAACATCCTATAAATGCACCGCCTCTAAAACTATTTTTAAGGCTTAATTCTCCATCGGAACAAAGTTTACACTTACGATCAACTGAGTCATTAGAGTCTCTTTCAAATATTAAAGCTCCTAGACTTTCATTTAATAAATCAAGAACTTCTCTAGTTCTTATTTCTTTAACTTCTCCAACATTTTTATTAAAATCTTTCCAAAAATTATTTAAAACTTCAACCCACTCAACCTTACCACTTGTTATCTCATCTAGTTGATTTTCTAGATCTGCAGTAAAATTATAATCAACATATTTAGAAAATAATTTTTCTAAAAAAGCTGATATTAATTTTCCTCTATCTGTGGGATGAAACCGCTTGTTTATTTGCTCAACATAGTTTCTGGTAGATAATACTGAAATAATACTCGCATATGTTGATGGACGACCTATGCCCAACTCTTCCATTTTCTTAACTAAACTAGCCTCTGAGTATCTTGGAGGAGGGTCTGTAAAATGCTGTTCGTCATTAAGTTTTAATATATTTACGCTATCACCAACTTTAACTTCAGGCAATATATTCTTAGCATCTTCATCAGTTTCCTGAACGTCATAAACTTTTAGAAATCCTTCAAATTTAATAACTGAACCAGTTGTTCTAAAGTTTATTTTTTCATCTTTTGATGAAACTAAAATTGTGTTTCTGTTAAACTCAGCAGGATTCATTTGAGATGATAAGGCTCTACTCCATATTAAATCATAAAGTTTATATTGATCTATATTAACATATTTTTTTATATCGACGGGTTTACGAGTGACATCGGTAGGTCTTATAGCCTCATGAGCCTCCTGAGCATTCTTTGCTTTTTTTCCAGTGTAATTATTCGGTTGATCAGGTAAAAATTTTTTACCAAAGTCATTTTTAATTAATTTTCTAAATTCTCCTATTGCTTCTTTAGAAATATTAGTACCATCTGTTCGCATGTAAGTGATTAGACCTGTAGTCTCTCCTTCAATATCAATACCTTGATACAATCTTTGTGCAATTTGCATTGTTCTTGAAGCACCAAAACCAAATCTTCCTGATGCCGTTTGTTGCAAAGTTGACGTAGTGAATGGAGCTAAAGGATTTCGTTTAAAAATTTTTGAAGTAACATCTTTAATTATAAATTTGGATTTATTAATAACTGAAATAGCTTTATCGATTTCTTCTTTATTCTTAAAAGTAAATCGTTCAATTTTCTTTTCATCATATAAACTCAATTTAGAAATAAAATTTTTATTATCAGTATTTGTAAATTCAGAAGATAAGGTCCAGTATTCTTCTGGATTAAATAATTCAATTTCTTTTTCTCTTTCTGTGATTAATTTTAAAGTTACTGATTGAACTCTTCCTGCTGATTTTGAACCAGGTAATTTTGTCCAAAGGATTGGAGATATATTAAAACCAACCAAGTAATCAAGAGCTCTTCTTGCTAAATATGCTTCAACTAAAGGTAATTCTATATTTCTAGGATTCTTTATCGCGTCTAAAATTGCAGTTTTAGTAATTTCATTAAATACAACTCTTTCTAGTTCTTTACCTTTAAGTAATTTTTTTGCCTCTAAAACTTCCTTCACATGCCATGCTATTGCTTCACCTTCACGATCAGGATCCGTTGCAAGAATAATTTTTGTAGAGTCTGCTGCAGCATCAGTTATTTCTTTAAGATATTTTTTTGAAAAAGAATCTATTTCCCACAACATTTTAAATTCTTTTTCAGGATCAACAGAGCCAATTCTTGACGGTAAATCTCTTATATGACCATAGCTAGCTAAAACTAAATAATCTTTACCTAAATATTTATTTATAGTTTTAGC
>MDTF01009749.1_pt1 | contig 14948 bp, 10 predicted proteins | sample 811191 | NCBI WGS metagenome assembly MDTF01 (sample SAMN05326649, study PRJNA326480) | marine metagenome | isolation source: seawater | place: Southern Ocean | collected 2011
ATTCTGAGGCTATTTTTGCTCTCGCAGCGTGTAAAAATATTGTTTTTCCTCTCGTGGAAAAGGTCAGAACTGCTTTCAGGCTTGGATTCCTTCTGCACTGCAAGGGTTGGAGGATTTGACTTTTTCGATACTTATTCCTCTCATCATTCATCGCTTGTATTTTCAGGATCGCCTGGGATTAGTCTCGAAGTCTTTTACGGCTAAGCCCCTGTTTACCTACATTGGAGAGGCAATGGTAAATCGAATAATTACTTATTGCAAATGATAATGATTCGCATTAAGATTTGTTTTTGCTTTGGAGAGAATGTCATGCCAAATACACAAGATTTACTGCTCGAGGATGTCGACCAGATACCTGAAATGGATACGATCACCGCTTCGCTGCTTTTTTTGCTAAGTAAACCCGGTGCTGAATCTGATTCCTCAGTATCAAAAGCAATCGTTGACCATCTGCTACTACTCGAAAAACATCCCGGCTGCAAAACAGGGGTGCTTAATAATACGGCCAGAAAGCTAAGGTTTTACTGGAATGAATTGCGAAGTGAAAAGCAGCAGCAAGCTACAGAGTCTTTAATCGCATCGGATTTAGCATCTACCGATTTTTTGCACTAACTGCAGTTATAACGTCAATAAAACGAACTCAAATGAAGAGTGATTTATGAATAAAAATGAGAATTGTGTGAGTGAAGTAGTGGTGCAAGGAAGGTTCAGCGCTATAACTGTATGTCCAGAGTGTAATTTGTACAACTTACATATAGGGCCGATGTCATTTAGGCTTGAAGCACATATTTTAGAAAGCGTTTGTGAGATGTTTGCAGAATTTAATCTGAATCGTCAAATGCCAACGGAAGTTACCGGTAAAGCAATGTTTAAACACTAAGTATGCTTCACGCTCGAGCATCTGTCTCCAAAGCGCATATGAATCAGTTCCCCCTATGACAAATGTGTGAATTATCATTTTTGGTTTTCGGCGTCATGTTCTCTAAAGTTCGCGTTTAAGCGTGTTTTTTGGCGCTCGAAATATTGATAAATATCATGGGAATTATAAAGTGATTGTCGCTTCTGTTATGTTGTGGTTTGCGAGTTTGAGCGCCTATTGCTGCTCTAAACAGCAAACACTTTTTGAAAAACCTGTTGGGAAACTCCCTGGATGGAGTGTTTTTTCCTTGCTCTTGTTTTTCGCAATTCTGTTTATGCTTGGCACCTATGATTTAGCGACGTCACTTTTCGTGGCCTTGGCTTTTGTGATGGCGGCGTGGATCGCGATTATTCTGATCCGCGGACACTATCAACATTCTTTGCTTTCAATGTTGATTAGCGGTGCTCTTGTTTCTATATTTATTTTTGGTTTGGGTGCAGCGTGATGTGGAAAAAGACAAGTGCGGCTTTAATTGGGGGGTGCTTACTCTCAATCTCTCTGACTCTAAATTTGAACTACTTATTGCCGTTGAGTGTCGATGCCTTATTGATGTTAGGTATGCTGCTAGCGTTTCCTGTCTGGGGAGCTCTCATGGTTTGGTGCTACTCAAGTTCTGATGGTATGCAAGCCTGGAAGCGCTGTAGTGGGTTAATGACACTTTCACTCGCTCTGAATACGGTTTTGTTTTTCAGTCAGGCCTAAATTTGCTCACAGCTACGGGCCGTAGATTTTTAAAGGCTCATAACAGATGAATAAAGAATTTGTTAAACGAAATACAGAAGCCCATGGTTGGTTAGGGCTTATTATTTCTGGCCTTCTGTTTGTAGTTTTTTTCACCGGCGCGATTTCTTTTTTCCGAGAGGAAGTTCAACTTTGGGCGACTAGTGCCCATATAGAGTCAATTTCTTTGGAAGGGCAAGAGATAATTCCAGTTAGTCAAATACTGGAAATCGCCATAGCGGGCAGAGATTTTAATGCCCGAGAACACCTGACAATTTATCCGCCGTCACATCTCGAGCCTTACTACACGGCTTATGTCGATCTAGTGGATAGAGGGGGCGGCGAGAAAGTCGACGCCCTTCTTATCCACCCAGTTTCGGGTGATATAATCGGAGATCCAAACGATTTCTATCTGTCGAGCTTTTTGTACATCGTACATTATAGTTTGAACATTCCTTTTGGTTCCTATCTTATTGGTTTTGTCGCTTTATTTTTCCTGTTTTCGATATTTTCTGGTGTTCTTATTCACGCCGCTGATTTTGTTAAAGGCTTTTTTAGATATAGAGCAGATGGACGCAAGCGAAGCCAGCTTTTGGATTTGCACAATATTATTGGGGTGATAAGTCTACCTTACACATTAATGTTTGCTGTCACTGGATTGATATTCAACTTAGTAATCATTTACCAAATTGCGTTCGGTGTAATTCTCTATAAGGGAGACCTAGATGCGCTCCTTACAGACGCTGGGTTTGTGACAGTGACGCCTGAGTGGCAGGATGAACCTTGGTCGAATCCACCGGTTGATGAACTTTATCAGCAATCAATAGACACCTGGGGTGGTGTACCGTCACAGATGAGGGTCTATAACTATGGTGACTCAAGCGCGGTCTTGGAATTCTACGGACCCGTTGAAGACGAGTTTGCTGTGCAGTTCGGCGTGGCTTACAACGTGTCAGATAGAAGTGAGGTATTCTCCGAAAACAGAAACGACCCCAATGCTGTGTCGGCAGGACTGGACGTGGTTGCCACTTTACACTATGGCAGTTTTGGAGGTTTGGGTTTACGGTTTCTCTATTTGATTCTTGCCATGGGAGTGTGCGCACTTATAGTAACGGGTAATTTACTTTGGGTCGGCGCGCGCGAGAAAACAATGTCCAGTGCTAAATTGAATTTTGTAGGCAGGTTCACTCTTGCAAGTACCGCGGGTGTAGCTGTTGCTACGATATTTGCTTTTATCGCTGAACGCCTACTGCCAATAGGCGGTTATGATCGAGCATCGTATCTGTCCTATGCGTTTGTAATCGCACTGGTGTCAGCGTCGTCGTATATCTGGCTGGCTGCTGATAGGCGCAAGGTGCTGGCCAGATTGCTTCAGGTCTTTACAGGTGCTTGTTTTTTCTTGCTGTTTGTAGATTTGGTGCTGTACCCGAGTAATCTTATGCAATACGTCAAAAATGGCTTTTTTGCGCCAGTTGGGGTGGACGTCGGAATTCTTGTATCGGCAGTATTAGGGGCTTATGTCAGTATTAAATTACAAGGTCGATTATCGAGTATTTCCAATAAAGAAAAAAACAACTTTGCCCCAGAATTTCCTGAAACAGTTAACTAATTTGGCAAGTAAATAGGTTCAGTCGAGCGGGTTGCTTTCGCTTTGTTGAGTAATCGCCATGGCTTTCATCAACCTTCTCTCAAGTTGTCTCGACACGTAATTTTAACCGAGGCGGCACTCTGCGCTTGATTAGCATAAAGGTAAATTTTTTGTGAAAGACACCTCCGTATGCGATATGCCCCGATCGAAACTAAAAACCGTTGAGGATAAGCGCAAACAAGGCTCTATCTGGTGGCGGTTGCACCAGTTGGCCGGTTTGCAGTTTTCTTTATTTATAAGTTTTGTATTCATCACGGGGACTCTTGCGGTTATATCTCATGAGATTGACTGGGCTCTTAGGCCTGCAATGTGGGTTCAGCCTGTAGCTGACAATGAAAGAGTGAGCTGGGGGGCCGTTTTAGATAGTGTGCAGAGTTACAAGCCCGGTATTGAAATAGCTGCCTTGGGGATTCCGCTTCATTCAGCGTCGACTTTTGATGTTATCGCAATCGACAATGGCGACAGGAAGCATGTTTATGTACACCCAAAGACTGGCATTGTCACCGGTGAGGGGTCTTGGGCTGGGGTTCAGCGGTTTTTAAGAGATACTCACCGACGAATAATGATTTTTAACAGGGTAGCCGGCGTGCGAGTTGGCATATTGATTGTGTGTTTAACATCGATCTATCTTTTGATAACTCTCATTACATCTTTTTGGATTTATAAAAAGTGGTGGAAAGGGTTTTTTCGCTGGCCAAAAGGGAAACGGCTTAGATCTTATGTTGGAGATTTACACCGGTGGATGGGTCTTTGGTCGCTATGGTTTGTTGCGGTGATGTGTTACACCGGGCTGTGGTATCTACAAGGAGAATTTACTGCATTTGAAAGGCCGCAAGTGGAGATCCTTGCAGCCAATAGTAATAACAGAGGTGTTGCTAAACCGTTCTCATCTGGTGCCGCTTTAGATTTAGCTATGTCCCAAATCCTTAAAAGATATCCCAGTTTTGATGTTGAGAACATTTCTGTTTCAGATCTAGGTACTGATACTGGAACTTTTCGAGTTGACGGGCAAACAGACAGGGCTTTTTTGGTAGATGGCTATTCTAATGCCGTTTGGGTGGATGCAAATACAGGAGAGCTACTGCGCGCTCAAAACCCCGAAAATTTTAGTCTACCCACTCGCTTGAATGCCATGAATAACTCGCTGCATTTCGGAGTTTTTGCTGGATATGTAAGTAAGTGGATCTACTTTCTTTTCGGGGCTTTGCTCAGCGCTCTCTCTGTTACGGGTGCTATGGTCTATGCACTAAGGCTGGGTAAAAATGAAAAATCAGAGTTCGGGTTTAAATATTTTTGTAAAAAGGTATGGGTGGGAATGGGAGTGGCTCGGTGGCCAGCTATAGCGTTAACACTGTTTTCGTTTCTTGCTGCCCCATTTTTTATGTAGTCGAAAACTTGAGAGAATTAGTCGGTCGCTGTTTATCGACGACGCAGACTTTTTTATCCAAATTCTATTGAGAGAGGCGAGTTTTTCTTAACTAAAAAAGCCGGTTTATTTGGTATTCTAGCAGTGCGATATTTACTTTTTATCTATGCCTCGGACAGTTCAGCCTTATACAGAAGGTGACTATTTTGCTCCTGACTAGCCTGGCAGTTGCTCAGAAGAAAGTGGTTACCGCAGGACCGTTTTCAACTGGGGCTCTCTGACTGAAATTGCTTATGGGCTAGGAGCCGAGCCTTGATGGTTGCTCTTGATGCCTCCAGCGGGTATCCGGAACCTGCACCGGCTTTGCTGCCTAGCCCTCCCGATCTGTTAGGGGCTGGCCTATGACCCTATAGAAAACGATCAAGTGTAACCGTTTCCTCCCTTAAATCATTCAAACTGCCGAGTGGCCATATCAGCGATTTAACTTGAGTCATCGTGACGTCGAAGACTTGATGACGCAGTAAGGGATTACTGTCAGCTATGAAGCCACTCGCCTGTCGCATTATAAGTTTGAGTTGAACTATGCCAAAAGATTGAGAAGAAAGGGTCAGGGCTACGGCGGCACCTTTTTCGTTAATTAGGCCTTCATTAAGAGCCACGGGAGCCCTATTATTTGTGATGGTCTTTGCAAAAAATAGGGCAGTGATTGATGTATTCCTTCAGGAGAGGCGTGATGGAAAAGCCATCGCAAAGCTGCTTGTGCGGTATACTAACGAACGCCCCTGTCTCATCTGTTAAGACTATGCCTTTGCTTCCCTCCAATATTCATCTGCCGGTTACCGAAATACTCGAAGAGTTGAAGTCGACTTTTAGCCGCCACCACGAAGTAATTCTGCAGGCACCACCGGGCGCGGGAAAAACCAGCCTGGTGCCGTTGGCACTGTCAGCTGAGCCCTGGCTGGGTCACAAGAAAATCTTGATGCTCGAGCCACGGCGCATTGCAACTCGTGCTGCGGCGCACCGGATGGCGGACCTGATACGCGAACCTGTGGGCCACACCGTGGGGTATCGCATGCGACTGGATACCAAGGTTTCGCTCAATACAAAAATCGAAGTGATTACAGAGGGCATTCTCACCCGCATGCTTCAGGAAGATCCTTCCCTTGCGAATGTTGGACTGGTTATTTTTGATGAGTTTCATGAACGTAGCTTGGATGCAGATCTGGCGCTTGCTTTGTGTTTAAAGGGCCGGTCTTTGTTCAGAGAGGACGATCCGCTTAAAGTCCTTATTATGTCGGCAACGCTGGACAGCCAAAAGCTCGAAGAACTCACTGCTGCGCCCGTGATTAGCAGCGAAGGAAAACAATACCCAGTGGACATCGTCTATGGCAAGTCCAGCCAGCCGAAAGATTCCCTCCATGACAAGGCTGTTACGGCAACCTTAACGGCATTAGCTGACAACCCCGACAGCAGTATTCTGGTGTTCCTTCCTGGCCAAGGCGAAATCAGGCGAGTGGAAGACTCTCTTGCTATCGAGCTGCAAAGTCGAAAAATCAGGGGCGTGCATCTGCGAACCCTTTATGGAAACCTTTCCCTAGAGGCTCAACAAGCCGCCATTGCACCGGTACCAGTCGCCGGTGAGCGAAAAGTCGTACTTGCAACCAACATAGCGGAAACCAGCTTAACTATCGAAGGTGTGGATGTTGTTATCGACTCTGGTTTCGCCCGAGAACCTGTCTTCGATCCGGCATCGGGCATGACACGGCTGCATACTCGCAAAATTTCTCAGGCATCGAGCATTCAAAGAATGGGACGAGCCGGCAGATTACGCCCCGGAAAATGCTATCGGCTTTGGTCAAAAAGCCAGCAAGATCAGATGGCTCCTCATGCAACGCCGGAGATACTAAACGCCGACCTCACCCCGGTTGCGCTGCAACTTTTTCAATGGGGCATCAATGACCCTATGGACCTTGCTTGGCTTGATCCGCCCGGCAGTGGTCCTTGGCTGCAAGCGGTGTCGCTGCTGATGAAACTCGGCGCGATAGTACAGGGTGATAACGGCTTACGATTAAGCAATCACGGCATCCAAATGGCAGGCCTAGCCGCACACCCTCGTCTTGCACACATGCTGATATGCGGCCAATCGATTGGTCAAGCAAGCACCGCTAGCCTTCTTGCGAGCATCTTGTCTGATCGCGATCCTTTCGGTCGAGAAACCCCAGATATGAACGAGAGACTTGATATCCTCTCGGGAAAATCAAAATGCCCCAATCAGCATCGTGGTTGGTTTCGCCGTGCCCATCAACTCGCCGAACAATTCATTGGGCAAATCCGGGGGTTGAAAATAGAGTTGCCCGCGCAGTCACTAAAGAGCGATCAAGTATTGGGATATCTCATTGCCTGCGCTTACCCTGATCGAATTGCTCGGCGTCGACACGCTGGCGGTTTTCAACTATCGAACGGCCGAGGGGTCAGCATTGCAGGAAGCCATGTGCTGGGGAAATCGAAGTGGTTGGCCGTTGCTGAAGCCGGCGGAATGGCGAGATCAATAAGCGATATGATTCAATCGGCTGCAACTTTAGATGAAACACTTTTTGAGTCGTTGCTTGCAGACCAGATTGTAAATAACACTATCGTTGAGTGGGACAGCAAAGCAAAACGTTTCATTGCCGAACAAAGAGAGCAGATCGGCTCGCTAGTTTTAAGCTGCAGCAAACTGGCAAAGGTTCCGGCTGATGCCAAGCAAGAAGCTCTTATAAAATATGTTCAAGCGTCAGGGTTGGAAACTTTACCGTTTACACCGGAACTTCGGCAATGGCAGGCGCGCGTCGAACTCGTCCGAACCACTACCGGCAATAAGGCTTGGCCGGAGGTGTCCAATGAACACCTGCTGGCTACGATGAACGATTGGCTCGGACCGTATCTCGACCCCATCAATCTGCTGAGCCATTTCAAAAAGCTCGATTTGAAGTCAATTCTTACAGCACTACTGACATGGGAACAAAACCAACAGCTTAATATACTGGCACCACAGCGGTTACAGGTGCCGTCGGGTTCCAGTTACGCGCTTGATTACACAACAACACCGCCGGTACTCGCTGTAAAGCTACAGGAAATGTTTGGATGCCTTGATACGCCAGCAGTCCTCAACGGCCGGGTATCACTCACTGTTCACCTGCTATCCCCTGCGGGCAGACCAGTACAGGTTACTCAGGATCTGGCCGGGTTCTGGGCTTCGTCCTATCAAGACGTCAGAAAGGAAATGAAGGGGCGCTATCCAAAACATTCGTGGCCGGAAGATCCGCAGAATGCGGTTCCGACAAGAGGAACGAAACCCAGACGCATGAGCTAAAAAACCTAGCTGTAACGTATGGTTGATTCAGCGATGTGCAGATGGAGCCCTGACCCTTTTGAACCTAGAGGGGGGGGGAAGACCACATTTACCCTATTAGCTTCTGCCACAAAGCGGTCCCTTGGTGCATTAGAATTAGACATCAAAAAAATCCGCCACGATCTAAGCGGTTAGGGGTCAGTAGCCTTGAGCTAAGTAAATTCAGCCAGGTTAAGTAGGTGTCTGCGCTGTCCAACGAGAAGCTTTTTCACTTGCTCCCTACTATACGAGCACTGTCACTATGACTCGCCGCAACAGCGGGTGCTCTTTTGGCCTAGTTGATATGAGTGCCGGTGTTGCGGACTAGTGAATTAAGTTGTTAAGTTGTCAGGGCTGCTTAGATTTTCTCTAGGTTTTCTCTAGGTTTTCTCTAGACTTTTTGTTTTGAGCATAATTATGAAGTTTATCCACACCTCTGACTGGCACATAGGCCGTCAGTTCCACAACGTGTCGTTGCTTGAAGATCAGCGACATGTTCTTGATCAAATTGTTGGTTATATTGCTAAAGAAGCCGTAGACGCGCTGGTCATAGCTGGCGATATATACGACCGCTCAGTGCCGCCGGCCAAGGCTGTCGAATTGCTGGATGAGTTCATAAGTAAAATCTGTTCGGACATGAAGGTGCCGGTTATTCTGATTCCTGGCAACCACGATGGCGCTGAACGTCTGCGGTTTGGTTCCAGGCAGCTGAGTTCGGCGGGTTTACATATTATTGGCGATCTTAAGCAGATCGAAGAGCCAGTTATTCTAGCCAGCCCATCGGGTGATGTGGCTTTTTATGGTATTCCCTACAATGATCCTGAAACCGTGCGTAATCTGTTTGACGCTGATGTTACAAGTTACGATGACGCGCATACTTTTCTTGTGGAGCGAATCAAAGCAGTAAAAAATTCAGCCAAACCCAATGTACTGATCAGCCACTGTTTTATCGACGGCGCCCAGGAATCAGACTCTGAGCGACCGCTGTCCATTGGCGGCGCCGACCGAGTTAGTTACCGGCCCTGCGCCGCCTTTGATTATGTGGCGCTGGGTCACTTGCACAGCCCTCAATATAAAGGCGAAGACCACATTCGCTACTGCGGCTCCATTCTTAAATACAGTTTCTCCGAGCAAGATCAGAACAAAGGTGTGACTCTGGTTGAGCTTGATCGCTCTGGCCTAACAGAGTTCAAGCACCTGCCACTAAAACCGCTGCGGGATATGCGGATTGTTGAAGGTGAAATGCAGGCCATTCTGGCGCAGGGCAAGGTTGATCCTAATTACGAGGATTACCTGTTGGTGAGGCTGACTGATCGTCATGCCATTCTTGATCCTATGAATAAGCTACGTGCGGTTTATCCCAATGTTTTGCATCTTGAGAAACCAGGCATGCTGGAAGTGGGCGAACAAAAGATGAACCGCGAAACCTTGAAGCGTGGCGAGCTGGAAATGTTCCGTGATTTTTTTGTACAAATCACTGGCCAGCCTTTAACCGAAGATCAGGGTGAGGCGATTGAGCAGACAATCACCGAACTTAATACGCAGGAGGCACAAAAATGAAGCCTCTTTTGCTAACTATCGAAGCCTTCGGCCCCTTTGCAGGCCAAGAGTCGGTAGATTTTACCGCGCTGGGCAGCAACCCGTTGTTTCTGATTAATGGGGCAACGGGAGCAGGTAAAAGCACCATTCTTGATGCTATCTGTTTTGCACTATATGGGCAGACCACCGGTGCGGAACGCGATGCTTCCCAGATGCGCTGTGACTTTGCTAAGCCCGATCAGCTGACTACGGTAACGCTGAAATTTTCCCTTGGGGATAAGCACTACCGCATAAGGCGTGTTCCTCAGCAGGAAAAGCCTAAAAGCCGAGGAGAAGGTACCACTAGCCACTCCGCTGAGGCACAGATCTGGGAGCTTGATGAAACGGAGGAGGGCAGACTTCTGGTTTCAAAAAAAGTGAACGATGCGACAGTCATGGTGCAGGAATTAGTTGGCCTCGATGTAGAGCAGTTCAGGCAGGTTATGGTGCTGCCGCAAGGTAAATTCAGAGAGCTATTGCTTGCCGACTCAAAAGATCGCGAGAAAATTTTTAGCCAGTTATTTCAAACCTCGATATACAAGCGTATCGAAGACTCGTTAAAGAGCAAGGCATCTGGCATCAAGCAGGCGGTTGAGAATCACCAGAATCAAATTCGTGGGATTCTGCAGGCAGCCGAGGTCAGCACAGAGCAAGAAGTTAGCGACGCGTTGACGACGTTGGCGCCAGAGCTGGCTACTGCTTTGGTCAAACGAGAAGAAGCTGGGCGCGACAAAAAAGCCAGCGAGACTGTTAAGGAGCGATCCGAGCAGTTAATTAAGCGCTTTGATGAGCTAGCGCAAAAGCAGGCGTTACTTGTAAACAAACAAGAGAGGGAACCTGAATTTAAAGCGATGCAGGGTAGGCTTGATCAGGCACTAAATGCGGGTTCAATTCAGCCCCTGCATGCCAATGCGCAGGTATCAGCTTCCCGCTTGACTAGAATTCAGCAGGAGCTTGCCACCAGTGTTGAAAAACTTAGGCGATGCGAGCAACGGCAAAAAAGCTCCGTGCAAGTTTTCGATGAAGCAAAAACTAAAGCCGAAGCAACCCGCGGCCTTGCAAAGCAACAGTTACAGCTGGAGCAATTCGAGAAACAATTTATTGAGCTGCGGCAGTCACAGAAAAAGCTTGTTGTAGCTCAGGCTGACGTGCGTAGCAGCGGTTTGCTGTTAAAGGATAAGCAGCAAGAGCAAGCCCTGTTAAACAGTGAGCAGGACACCCGTGATCACTCTATAAAAGTTATCCAGCACGAGCTTGAAAGCTTGCCGGAAAAACAGATTGCCTTCAGTAAGCAGGAAGACTATTGTCAGCAGCGTCAGGACCTTGAAACTTCACGTCAGCAGGAGCGGTCTCAAATTAGCTTAGAGGTAAAAGCTCAGCAGGATTACAAAACAGTTCAAGAGAATTTTCATCAGTTAGAAATCGCTGCCAAAAAAACAGAGCTGAGTTGGCACGCAGGCCAGGCAGCTATTTTAGCTCGTGAGTTAAGTGACGATCAGCCGTGCCCTGTTTGCGGCAGTAAAGAGCATCCTGCGCCAGCCGCGGATGAAAGCGATTTAGTAGATCAAACTGACGTTGAAACGGCTAGAGGCAATGTCGCAAAGGCAAGAGAAGTCATGGACTGCGCGAGGCAAGTTTGGGATCAAGCGGTTAATGTGCTCGCTCAAACTCGGCTGGAATGTAAGCGACTTAGCACTGGGCTGGGCCCGCTAGCCGACCAGTCCTTGCCCGCGTTGCAAGACACGCTATCTGAGTATAAAGATAAATTAGCTGGCTTGTTGGCCAAGCAAGAAAAGCTAGGACATCTACGCGAGCGGATAGAAGGTATCAAGGTTAAGCAATCAGCATTAAAAACTATGCAGGAAGCACTGGTCCGGCAAGTAGATGAGCATAAAGTGCAGTTAGTGAGGATAAGTACCAGCGTTGATCAGCTGCTAGATTCGATTCCAGAGGAGTTGCGTGAAACCGGTGCTATTGAAGAAAAGCTCTCGGCGGTTACGTCGAACCTTAGTCAGCTGATGGCGGCTCTTGAAAAAGCGGTACAGGAGCAGACGGATGCGCGTTCCGAATTTGATAAGACATCAAGCCATCACACAGCGCTTGAAAAACAGGTAGAAGAACAGCTGATTCAAACTACTGAAACATCCGCGGTTTGGAGTGAGGCGATCCTCAATAGCTTATTTGCAACAGACACTGAATTTAAGGCGGCTGTGGTTGGTGCAACTGAGCAAGAAGAAATGAAAGTGGCGTTATCGCAGTATCGGTCACAGCTCGATTCTCTTAAGGGCGCCATCGCCCAAATGCAAAAAGATGTGGAGGATAAAGAGCGACCAGATCTTGAGGTGCTAGAGATAGCCTTAGGTGAAAAAACGGACGTGTACCATCAGGCCGACGAGATGTGGCGAAAAATTGATGGGCGTAATAAGCAGCTTCAGGATATACAGAAGAAATTGGATTTGGCCCATGAAAAAAATGAGGCATTGGAAGCTGAATATAAAGTCATAGGCACGCTGAGTGACGTGGCTAATGGTCAGACAGGAAATAAAATAAGTCTGCAACGTTTTGTCCTCAGTGTGTTGCTCGATGATGTGCTTATTCAAGCGTCTCAGCGACTCAGGCTTATGAGCAAGGGACGCTATGAACTGGTTCGAAAGGAAGACAGAGCCAAAGGAAACAAAGCCTCCGGTTTAGAGTTAGAGGTTGAAGATGGTTACACCGGGAAGACTAGATCGGTGGCTACGCTTTCTGGTGGTGAATCATTTCTGGCAGCACTGTCTCTGGCGCTGGGGCTTTCCGATGTTGTTCAGTCCTATGCGGGCGGCATTAAGTTGGACACACTTTTTATTGATGAGGGCTTTGGCAGTCTCGACCCGGAATCACTAGATTTGGCCGTTAGAACGTTGATTGACCTTCAGGCGAGCGGGCGAATGATCGGAATCATATCTCATGTGAGTGAGCTGAAAGAGCAAATGGCATTGAGGTTGGATGTGATCAGTGATCGAAATGGGAGTCGTATTGCGATTGTTGGGGGTCGCTAATGCGTTAAAGCCGTTCGCCTCTATCGAGGCGGCACTGGAATAAGATCAGGCGGCTTCTCTTAGAAATGCCATGGCCCTGAGAAAAGCAATCAGCTGCGAAAATTTCAAGTCCTCTGGAAAACGCATTCCCCAGGGAGGCCCTTCTTGTTGGCCCCATTAATAGGGTTGCTAAAGAGGCGCCATCTCCGAGCGATTACAAGGTGATCAAAGCGCCACCTGGCCCAGTACAAAGAGAAGTACAAAGCACTGAGACTTCTTTTCTCGGCGGATTTCGCCGTGCGCTTATATGCGGCCCTACTCTCTGCCGCTTTCCTGTAATCCTAAGTGGCCTTGCAAGGCAAATCAAAGTATTCTAATCCCTTTGGTCTTCTTAATAGTCTGCCTCAACTATGACAAAAATATATTCTATTGCAATTATCGCGAGTATTTTGTTCGTCGCCCTATATCTCCTATTAGCACTCACCGGCACGATATTTTTTTACGAATCAGGCGAAGCTATAGGCACAATTTCTGGCTGGTGTGAAAGAGTCAGTGGCGGCGTTTTTCGAGAACCTGCAAATACCTTAAGTAATATCGGATTCATGATCTCAGGCCTCTTCATGCTGTGGATTCTGACGGCTGAAAACAAATCAAACACCGAACAGAGCAATGCGTTTACCGGCCTCAATAAAATTAGCATTTTGTATGCGGTCGCTGTTATCTATCTGGGGCCCGGTTCATGGTTAATGCATGGCACGCACACTGCGTGGGGGGGATGGGCTGACAATTTAAGTATGATCATGTACATCATCTTTCCTTGGTTGTACAACCTTAAACAGATGGGGCGCTGGAGTGTTAGTCGGTTTCTTTGGACTTATTTCCTCATCGTACTTACCTATTCGTTAGCCAGATGGTTCTTCGGGGGCGACTTAGGTATTGGACTTGATCTGTTTGGGCTGTCGATAGGTTTGTGGATTATTTCTGAAGCGTTGTTTAAATTCTGGTCGCCAACCTTTCGCTGGGCGTCTGGATTTGTCGGTTTTATAGTAGCGTTAGTCTTTGGTATTTCACCGCAAGAAATTTTTTTGAATCTTGGTGAATACTGGTGGATTATCTTGTTTTGGATTCCTGCTGTTTTCTCAACGAGTCGGCCAGTTTTAACAAGGACTTACACACCGTGGTTTTTTCTAGGAATGTTTTTATTTCTAACCGCGTTTGTGATTTGGCTGCAAGGTTATCCTGATACGCCATTTTGCCAACCTGACTCGTGGGTTCAGCCGCACGCTATATGGCACTTAATGACCGCGCTATCAACGTGGTGTTTCTTCAAATTTTACCGAACAGAGCGAGAGGCATAACTCGCACGTTGAGGGGGCTGTCATTAGCAGCACTGCGCTTTTCTATTCGACGCTTGACGCATAGAGACGGTAATTCGGTAATGATGCGAAATGTGTTTGATAGCTTAATGTTATGGTGCATTCGTATGCTTCCACTGTCCTTGCTATTCCCCCGCTCGTATCTTTGGGTGCTACATCCCACACCAGTTCAGGAAAAAAACGCTGCTTCGAGCTATTTGGGGAGGCTGTGAACTGCGTAACGACCGGATCCGCAGCACGCTTGTAATGGAATTCAATGCTGGCCCAATTTGTCAGACTGAATTTCTAACTTTATGCGGGTAGCTGACAACGAATTTGTATATAAAAATTGAGCGGTGAGCGGGGATTTATAACCTCGGGCGATAAGCTTTATCGCGTAGTTATCTGAGCTGAGCCCGGTCAAGCTAAAGAAGACCGCTTGAATCTTTTTTATAATGCTCCTTGTTGCCCGTCCTTGTCAGAAACTAATTTGTTACAGACGGATCTGCCCTGTCCGAGAAATCGACGAACCGCTCGCTATCCAACTCTGCAAAAGGGTTGTTAGGCAAAAAATCTTTAGCTTATTAAGCTGGTTGTCGAGCTCCATCCCACCGTTTGGGCGGCAACCTGTCCACCCCTCACCTAGAGTCACCGCGCTACTCAGCTCGGGGTCCCTGCCGGCTTTGGATGCACTTAAATTAAGGTATGTGCCGGCGATATTTTGCGAGCTGATGCTGTCCTGCCTGCACATGAATAAATGCTCTAAAGGGCCGGTATATCGGGCGTTGTCGAAAATTTAATTGTGCTGGTGGGGTAGTTTTTTCTACGCTGTAAGCTTGGCGGAGGAAGGGATTTGAGATATCCAGCTGTGTAAAGAGGTGTTGAGATAATTGATATTTTGCGCGAAACAGGGTATCACGTACAACAAATTATAATAGGACAGAAAGTAATGCCTGAATTCATTTTTTCGCCAAC
>MDTF01001309.1_pt1 | contig 14946 bp, 12 predicted proteins | sample 811191 | NCBI WGS metagenome assembly MDTF01 (sample SAMN05326649, study PRJNA326480) | marine metagenome | isolation source: seawater | place: Southern Ocean | collected 2011
TGAGTTTGGTATGAAAAAAAATATAGCGGTAGTTGGCTGCGGTCACTGGGGCAAGAACCTCGTACGAAACTTTGCTGAACTGGGTAGTTTGAGTGCATTATGTGATCCTGACCACGAGGTTGCCAAAAAGTTAGCCAGTCAATATGAAGTGAAAAATCTGTCATTCGTGGAGATTCTATCTGACCCAGCTATTGAAGGCGTCGTTCTAGCAGTTCCTGCTCCTCTTCATGCTTCCATGGCTATCAAAGTAATGAATACTGGGAAGCATGCTTATGTAGAAAAACCTCTTGCCATGAACAACTTGGAAGCGCAGAAAATGATTGCGTCCGCGGAGGAAAATGGTGTGCGCCTGATGGTCGGACATCTCCTTCAGTACCATCCGATCTTTATAGCCCTGCGCACTCTTGTGGAGTCGGGCGAGATTGGTGCATTGCAATATATTTATTCCAATCGTTTGAGTTTTGGTAAGATTCGGTCTGAAGAGGATGTCATCTGGAGTTTTTCTCCACATGATATCTCAATGATTTTATCTTTGACCGGCCAAGAGCCCGAAACAGTAAGAGTAGAATCTTCGAGTATTCTTCAGCCCAATATCGCCGATATAGCTACAGTTCATATGGAGTTCAAATCTGGTTTGAAAGCGCATGTTTCAGCTTCATGGTTACACCCGTTTAAAGAACAGAAGCTAGTAGTTATTGGCGATCGAGGTATGGCAGTATTTGATGACATTAAACCTTGGGCTGAAAAGTTAGCTTTATACAGCCATGTCGTTGAGTCTTCAGGTGGTTTGCCGACTCTAGAAAAAGCTGAAGTTAAGTATCTGGAGGTCTCCCAATCTGAGCCTTTAAGGAACGAGTGCCAGCACTTTGTGGATGTTGTCAGTGGAAATATTATGCCCCTGACCAATGGCGAAGAGGGATTGGGTGTGCTAAATGTACTGTCTGCTGCATCGCTATCCGAAAGCACAAATGAAGCCGTGAGAATAGAAAGCCTATGAGTAAGAAATATAAGGATGCGTTCGTTCATGAATCATCCTATGTGGACGATAATGTGACCATTGGTTGTGGCACCAAAATATGGCACTTTAGTCACATTTTGACGAATTGCGAAATAGGTACAGACTGCTCCTTGGGGCAAAATGTTGTCGTGGGCCCTAATGTTTCAATTGGTAGTAGAGTCAAAGTACAAAATAATGTCAGCGTTTATGAAGGCGTAACTTTAGAGGATGGTGTTTTCTGCGGTCCCTCATGCGTTTTTACTAATGTCAATAATCCTCGCTCAGAGATAACCCGAAAGGATGAATATCGGAAAACAATAGTAAGGCGAGGCGCGTCAATTGGTGCAAACGCTACCATTATCTGTGGTCATGATCTGGGAGAATACTGCTTTATTGCTGCGGGTGCCGTGGTTACCAAAGAAGTTCCGGCCTATGCTCTTATGGCTGGTATTCCCGCAAAGAGGTTAGGTTGGATTAGTAAAGCAGGCGGTGGGCTTGGGGAAGATTTAATTTGTCCGATTGATGGTACTGCCTATAGGCTTACTGCTCCAAACAAACTTGAGGAAATTATTTAATGAGTGAATATTCGGCACCTACGCAGTTTATAGACCTTGCGGCCCAACAGAAATTAATTAGGCCGCAGTTAGATCTGGCAATTAGTAAAGTGTTAAATCACGGGTATTACATTATGGGTCCTGAGGTGACAGAATTTGAAGAGCAATTACGTGATTTTACGGGGGCTGGGCATGCGCTTACCTGCGCAAATGGGACAGACGCACTCAGTCTTGTGCTTATGGCTTGGGGTATAGGTCCTGGAGACGCGGTTTTTGTTCCGTCATTCACCTATGTTGCCACGGCTGAGGCGCCTGCACAGCTGGGTGCCACGCCGTTCTTTGTAGATGTGCTCAAAGATACATTTAATATTGACCCAGATAGTTTGAAGCAAGCCATTATCGACTGTCGGAAACTTGGTTTAAAACCTTCAGTAGTTATAGCTGTGGATCTTTTTGGTCAGCCTGCTGATGTAGACGCTATAACTCAAATTGCTCACGATGAAAAAATCAAGGTACTTGTAGATGGCGCGCAAAGTTTTGGAGGTAAATCAAAAGGCAGGCCTGTCGGCATAATGGGTGATGCCACTACGGTAAGCTTCTTCCCAGCCAAGCCTTTGGGTTGTTATGGAGACGGAGGGGCTATCCTTACCAATGACGATGAGACTGCAGCGCTGGTCGGCTCCCTTAGACTGCATGGCAAGGGCAGCGAAAAATACGATAATGTCCGTGTTGGTCTAAACTCTCGATTGGATACTATTCAAGCCGCGATTCTCCTTGAAAAGTTAAAAATATTTCCGAGTGAGTTAGAGATGCGAAGCAAAATTGCGCGCAGATATTCGGAATCTCTGCGTGGTTTTTGCGACATTCCAAAAATATCCGAAGATTTAATGAGTGCGTGGGCCCAGTATACACTTATTTTGGATAATAGAGATCAAGTGCAAGCAAGGCTTAAGGGCCAAAGTATTCCGTCGGTAATCTATTACCCCAAGCCTTTGACTGTGCAGTCGGGGTATTCACATTATCCTAAAGTGACTTCGGGAACCCCGGTGTCCGAAACTTTATCTTTACGTGTTCTGAGTCTTCCTATGCATCCTTATATTACGCCATCAAGCCAAGATACAATCATAAGTTGCGTGATAGAAAGCCTAAAAGGTTAGTGCCGTAGGTGGCTCATGAGCGGTTTTAGGGTACTGTCGTTGCAGATCATTAGAAATTCAAAAATACCATAGGGTATTAATGTGCTAAAAATATTAACCGTAGTGGGAGCTCGACCCCAATTCATCAAGGCAGCTACTGTCAGTCGACTGGTCAGGAATTTAGCGAATGTCTGTGAGGTTATTGTCCATACAGGTCAGCATTTTGATAATAATATGAGCGAGATTTTCTTTTCTGAAATGGATATACCGTCCCCAGACTATAATTTAAATATTGCTTCACTCTCTCATGGAGCAATGACAGGAAGAATGTTGGAGGGTGTTGAGAAGATAATTTTAGATGAAAAGCCTGACTGGCTACTAGTATATGGAGACACCAATTCAACTCTTGCAGCGGCGCTTGCTGCCTCAAAGCTTTGCGTAAAGATCGCCCATGTTGAAGCTGGGCTTCGCAGCTACAATATGTCTATGCCGGAGGAGCAAAATAGAATAATTACCGATAGATTAAGCACACTTCTATTTTGTCCGACAATCCAAGCGATTAATAATCTTAGCCTAGAAGGCTACGGTGAGTTCAGTGGTGAAGTAATCCACAGTGGCGATGTGATGTATGATGCGGCAATTTTCTACAGGGAACGCGCTAAAAAACCAATATGGTTCGATGCTCTGACAGACCTAAGTGAGTTTGCACTTGCGACGATTCATAGAGGAGAAAATACTGATGATCCAAATCGAATCACTCAAATTATTTCAGCGCTTAATGAAATTCACAAAACCACGCCTGTCATCCTTCCTCTGCATCCACGAACTAAAAATATAGTTAAGGCTATGAATTTAACACTCGACATGCATGTTGTTGAGCCAGTCGGGTACTTGGAGATGGTGTATCTTTTAGAAAACTGTAAGTTTGTGCTGTCTGATAGTGGTGGTGTGCAAAAAGAATCATATTTTTTCAGAAAACAATGTTTTGTCCTGCGCGATGACACGGAGTGGATTGAGCTAGTCGATCACGGGTTTAATAAATTAGTTGGCGCAGACTTCCATAAAATTGTTTCTGCTACCATAAATACCTCAACTGATATTGACTTTTATAAACAATTTTACGGTGCTGGGAACGCAGCAGAGTTAATTATTTCAACTTTGGTTGGTCACAAATTAAGTCTAGACAAAGGCGGCGAGTAAATGAAGTATCTAGTTACTGGAGTTGCTGGGTTTATAGGCAGTAATGTTGCCAAAAGCCTTTTAGAAACTGGCCATCATGTTGTTGGTATCGATAACATGAACGATTATTATGACGTTGCCTTGAAGAAATATCGACTAACTTATTTTGTTGGTAAGAGTAACTTTACTTTCGTAGAAATGAATATTGCGGATCGCCATGCTGTTCAAGAACTGTTCGCCTTTGAGCAGTTTGATATTGTAGTTCATCTTGCCGCGCAGGCCGGAGTGAGACATTCAATCAAAGCTCCATTTGACTATGTCGATAGTAATTTAGTTGGAATGCTAACAATTCTTGAAGGCTGCCGACATAATAATGTCCAGCATCTAGTATATGCCTCATCAAGTTCTGTATATGGGGCAAATCAGAAAATACCCTTTTGTGAGACTGATCGGGTCGACGAGCCAGTATCCTTGTATGCGGCTACAAAAAAATCTAACGAATTGATGGCATACTCCTACTCCAGTTTATATGGAATACCTTCAACGGCGCTGCGGTTTTTTACTGTATATGGGCCAGCAGGTCGTCCAGATATGGCCCCCTGGTTATTCACTGAAGCTATTCTTCAGGGGAAACCAATAAAGATATTCAATCACGGCAATATGATTAGAGACTTTACCTATATCGATGATATTGTCGAAGGTGTGATTGGAGTCAGTAACTTGGTTCCCTCTGGAGGCGTTCCTCATGCGCTGTTCAATATTGGAAACAATGCCCCGGTGAAGCTTGGTTATTTTATTGAGGTTCTTGAATCTGCATGTGGCGTAGCCGCTATCAAAGAATATACTGGTATGCAAGATGGAGATGTGCCAGCTACCTATGCAGATATCAACGCTCTAAAAGATGCAGTTGGATATCAGCCAAAAACTAACATTGAGGTTGGGTTAGGTAACTTTGTGAATTGGTATAGAAATAGTTGGTCAACAAAGATTAAAAATTCCTAGTTTCTCTTTCTCTTTCTGGTTTCTCCTGTAATAAGACTCTTAAGGTTAAGTAATAGCAACTTATGCTATTTGTGATATGTAATGACCCAATTGTTTTGTCAAAAGGTGTTTGATGATAAAAATGCCAGTAATAACACACAGCGAATTAAAAGTGAGGTTTTATGTCTAATATATGTGTTTTAGGTCTTGGTTATGTGGGTCTGCCACTGATTATCAATGCGGCTGTCAAAGGTGTTTTTTTGGATGGGTTTGACATCGATAGTGAGAAAATTAAAAGTCTTAAGAACGGCGATTGTTATATCAAAGACTATTGCAAGGTTTTTAGTAAACTAGACTTAACCCACCATAGTTTCTCCGATGATCCAAACACTTTGCACAATTACAGCGAGATTATTATTTGTGTTCCTACGCCAGTAAGCGAATCGTTATCCCCCGATCATAGCTTCGTCGATAGTGTTATTAACCAATTGATTGAAATTGGTCACCTCCCATCTCTAGTGGTGCTTGAGAGTACGGTTTCGCCTGGATACACAAGGAAAAATGTTGTTGAAAAACTTGAGAATGCATTTGGAAAGTTATGTGGTACTGACTTTCATGTTTGCTTTTCTCCGGAAAGAGAGGATCCAGGTAATAAAGAATACACGAATATCAAGATTCCAAAAGTTTTGGGAGGGTTCTCTCACGCCTGTTTTAATAAGTGCTTGACGAGCTACTCGGCAATTTTTGAATCTGTTGTCCGAGCTAGCTCCTTGGAGACCGCAGAATTGACAAAACTTCATGAAAACACCTTTAGGGCTGTTAACATTGCTTATGTGAATCAGTTGAGAGACCTTGCTGTCAATCTAGAAATTGATCTAAAAGAAGTAATTGATCTTGCGTCAAGCAAGCCGTTTGGTTTTACTAGGTTTGAACCTAGTAATGGTGTCGGAGGACACTGTATTCCAGTTGACCCGTATTTCCTGCTCGATAAATTTGAAGGGGATAATATTGTGAAAGACTCTATGAACTATATCGCGTCAATTCCCAAAAAGACATTCGAGTGGATAGATTCTATTGCTTCAGTTGACGACTCTTTCGTAATCGTTGGGTTGGGCTATAAAGATGGAGTAGATGACCTGCGAAATTCTCCCAATATGGATCTGATAAAATTATTATCCGAGAAGTATAAGGTTTTTTACTATGACCCAAATATTTCAGCAAGTGTCGTCAATGGATTAAACCCCATAATTTTGGAAGACATTATTTCAGGTGGACACAAAGTATTGATAAATAGTGCTTCAGGTGAAAGGTTGATAACGGCCCACGGTGTTGAACAATATTATGATACGCGGTACAGGCAAAAAATTAACTGTCATTGATTTCACCAGAATAAGTAATGGTGTAAGGATGGTTTAACAAATCTGGCTAACAAATTGGCGAGTCGTCTGGACTATGGAATGGAAGAGCTTTTGATTTTGTCAAAGAAACGGAGTATCTAGTTTGTAATTCAGATAATTATGATCTTGTTTCGTTTCACTTGCATACTCTGGGAAATGGAGTTTTTTTCAAAGGATTTTTTTAGGAATCAGAAAAGATGTTCCCATCGTGAATATGCCCTGGGGGGAATTGCCAACTTACAAAGTTGTTAGCAGTTGCTGCACGACAATCCAACAACTGCTTATTTAAAACGATATTATTGGTTATAAAATCAGTGTATTAGCGAAAAAGTAACTGATTGATTTTGCAAACCAAAATAATAACTCGAGGGTCACGGGACATATTGCTGGATTGGTTTAGGAGCACGAAAAATAATATTTAATAGGGCGGCTCAGAATTTACTAACAGAGGTAAGAACTAGTGATTTATAACAATATTTTAATAACTGGTGGCGCGGGTATGATTGGCAGCCATCTGATAGACGAGCTTTTACTCGTGAATCCCGATGTAAAAATTTTTGTGTTAGATAATTTTTCAGTGGGATCTTCCAATAATATTCCGGATACCCCTAACATTTTGTCTGTCGATGGCAGTGTTCTTGATAAAGAAGTCCTTGATAAGCTTATTAGTCAGGTAGAAATTGTCTATCATCTGGCGACTCTTAAAAAAGGCAATGACACTGATTCAAGTTTAGATACTCTAGACACGATAGTGGACAGTGCGAGAAATGTTTTAGAAGCATGTCTTGAACACTCGGTTCGATTGGTACTTGCGTCAACATCGGATGTCTACGGGTATGGAACTACTTTTCCTTTTGCTGAGACCTCTCCAGTATCGTTAGGACCATTTAATACCAGACGTTGGGCATACGCGGTCGCCAAGTTATACACGGAACAATTAGCGTATGAGTTTTATCGGTTAGGTGTGGATGTCCGTATAATTCGATTTTTTGGCGGTTTTAGTGAAAGATCGTCAATGACCTGGCGCGGTGGTCATATTCCTCTTTTCACATATAATGCGTTCCATGATTTAGATATAGTTATACATGGTGATGGTTCTCAGACGAGGTGCGTCACTCATGGAAGTGATTTGGCTAAAGGAGCTCTTCTTGCAGGTTTGACCGAAAACATTTCGGGCGAGTTGTTTAATATTGGTAGTGAGGAAGAAATCACTGTGAAAGATGCTGCCGAGAGGGTGCTCAAACATTTCCCAGCCAGCAAATCAAAAATACGTTATGTAGAGACGGACGAAATTTTTGGGACTTATAGCGAAATTCAAAGACGTAGGCCTTCTCTTGAAAAATCTCGAGAGATTTTAGGATACAGTCCAACTGTTTCATTTGATGACGGTATTTCAATGTTAATAAATAAGCTTGAGAACATTAATGACTGACATTATTTGCGTGTATCCTTGCTTGAATAACTAAGATGTTTTAGTTGGAGAATCGCGCCAATTTCTTATAATAACGTGCTCTAAAGAGATTAGATGAGCGCGATTTTAAAATTAGACCCATATTTTTATGTTTGTTACATTCTAAATCGGAGTAAAAATAATAATGGTAAGTAAGATTGGATTCGTATACTCCTCTTTTAATAACTATGATATGTTTGAGAACGAAGTACTGCAGCGAGTTGATTTTAATGATTATCCCGTGGTTAATATTGATGATCATTCAGATCCGGAAGAGCAAGAGAAAGGAAAATTAATATGTGCTAGCAATAAGATTGAATACCAGCTAAATAATAGAAAAGGTCTTCAGCATGCTGTAGACCAAGGTATAGAGTATTTATTTAGCAAGCATGGATGTGAGTGGGTGTTTTGCCTGCAGCAGGATGTGTATCCAATAGAGAGTAGTTTTTTTTCTGATTTTGAGAAATACGTGAATGATAGGGATGTTGAAAATATAGGCGCAATAGGTTTCAACGTCTTAGACGCTGATAATCGCGCTGCTACCATCGATTCCTATAAAAACTACTTAAGAGATGGATTTGCGAAAGGTTCTTTAGGTATATTCTTCCTAAGCGACTCCAAACACGATTTCCAGAGAATGAGTTTATTTTGGTACCTTGTGACTACATTCTTGAGATGGTTCGGAAATGACAAGTATAAAGAAAAAGGTATTAGATTTTCAAATGCGAAAAGATGGTTTAGTGAAATCAATTTCCATAACTTCAATAAGGTTGCTAATAAATACAGTGGATTGTGTTCGGTCGAATTACCAATTTGGGCAGGTGTGGCCATTAATGTTAAAAACTGGAAAGTGCATATAAAGCCGTCAGATGATTTCATTTTTCATCTATGGTTTAACGATGTTGCCATGCAATGGCTTAATGCTAATGTCGATTTGGCGGTTGCTTCTGACTTATACCTCCTTAATGATCAGTGTATTAAAGAAAAGTATGGATTCCAGCGAGATTCTGCCGCTGCAGGACGGTCTGGTGATATCAAACACGTAGAACAATATGGGCAGCATTTAATAAACTTTGAAAGTCGGTGGGGTTTTGATTATATAAATCCTCGCTTGTCCTACCCAAAGGTGAGTGACAGATACGCTGGTACTTTAGTGGACAGATATTTCAACCATGATTGTCGACTTGGACCGTTGAAAATTTACAAGCATAGGAACAATACATGAAAAACACTATATTCAATAAAGATTCAATCTCTAGACACACATATATCATTGCTGAAGCAGGGCTAAATCATAATGGCTCAGTTGAAATTGCAAAACAGTTGATTGATTTGGCCTCAGACGCAGGTGCTGATGCCGTAAAGTTTCAAAAGAGGACTGTCGATAAGCTAGCCGTAAAGGCAACTCTAGATGCTCCTGATAGCAGGTTTCCAGAGTTTGGCACAACTTATAGAGAAATTCGCGAACACCTCGAATTCGATATGGGGCAGTACCGGGAAATTAAGCAGTATTCGGAAGAGAAGGGACTAGACTTTTTGTGTACTGCCTTTGACCCAGAAGCAGCTGACTTTCTTGAAGAATTAGGAATTAGCATATATAAGTTAGCTAGCCATAGTGCAACTAACATTGAGTTGTTGGAGTACTTAGCTAAAACAGGTAAGCAGTCAATAATGTCCACTGGTATGGCAGACTTAGATGAGATTGATACTGCTGTTAATATCTTCAAAAAGCATAATACTCCTTTATTATTACTCCATTGTGTGTCGGCTTACCCAACGCCTCTTGATGAATGCAATCTGAATATGATTAATGTTTTGAAAGAAAGGTTTGGCTTGCCAACAGGTTATTCTGGCCATGAGCTAGGTTTTTTACCAACCTTGACAGCAGTTGCTTTGGGCGCGGTTGCTGTTGAGAGGCACTATACCTTAGATAACAAGATGATTGGGTTTGATCATAAGATGTCACTTAACCCAGAAGAGTTTGTGGAAATGGTAAAAAGCATTAGAAACATCGAAAAAATCAAAGGGACAGGAGAAAAAACCGTGAGTGATACCGAGTGGATTACTCGGCATAAATACCACGTGTCCATTGCTTCGTCACAAGACATACCGGTAGGTGCTATCCTGACAGAGGATATGGTTGCATACCGTAACCCAGGCACAGGTATTCCAGCCAAGGACGCACATAAAATTATCGGTAAAAAGGCTCTATATTCTGTAGCAGCCGATGAATTACTAACTTTCGAAATGTTCTCATGACAGTAGAGGCTTTAAAAGTATCAATTATTATTCGGACCTATAATGAAGAAAAGTGGGTCGGCCATTGTTTACAAGCGATATTCAACCAAGACTTTGACAGTTTTGAAGTTATTTTGGTTGATAATAATAGCACTGATCATACGGTTGCGATTGCAAAACGTTACCCTATAGCTACTGTCGTGAACATTGATAAGTTTATTCCAGGAAAAGCCATAAATGATGGTATTAGATCGTCGCGAGGGGATTATATAGTCTGTATCTCTGCTCATTGCATTCCTGTGGATAAATTCTGGCTACAGAATCTATACAAGAATTTTGACGCTAATAACAGGTTAGCTGGTGTGTATGGACGTCAGTTGCCGCTAGCTTATACTAGTGATGCAGATAAACGAGATTTGTTAATCTCATTTGGTCAGGATAGAAAAGTACAAGTTAAGGATTACTTTTTTCACAACGCGAATAGTATTTTGCCTCGGGCTATTTGGGAGAAGTTTCCGTTTGATGAAGACGTAACTAATATTGAAGACAGAGTTTGGGGAAAGCTTGTGATAGAGGCAGGCTATCAGATTATTTATGACCCCGAAGCGTCAGTTTACCATTATCATGGGTTGCATCAGCATGGAAGTTCCTCACAAAGAGCTAAAGGTATTGCGACTATTCTGGATAGATTAGATGAAGATAGCATTGGTGACCTGCCTGATTCTTTAAAACCTGAAAATATATACGTCGCATCAGTCCTACTTTTAAATGAAACGCTGGATAAAAATTCAATAGAATTTAAGCTTTTATTAAATGCCGTTAAAGGCTTAAAGAAGGCCTCGTATATTAATGAAACTTATCTAGTAGCGCACGACGAGAATATGGCCACTCTCGCCGGAGCAAAGTGGATTGATAGAAATCAATTAGTATTTAAAACTGACGACATTAATGTAGAGCAACTTCTTTCTTTGTCTCTAAACGACATTGAGTCCACCGGTATTTTTCCAGGAGTTATTCTATATGTTAATCATCAATATGCTTTTAGGCCCGCTAACTTGTTTGATGAACTAGTCACAGAGTTGCAATATATGGGTCTAAGCTCAGTATTTCCATGCTTTATTGATTATGGGCATTACTGGGGAAAAAGCACTAATGGCAATTTTATAAAAATTGAGTCATCCATGGATTCCCGTGATAATAGAGAGCCAACTATGCGTGCATTATATGGTTTAGGCTGTGCCACATCTGCAGCAGAAATTAGGAAAGGTGATATTTCGGGCGATAATGTCGGCATTTATTCTATAGATGATTATCAATTCACCTTAAATTTACGTGAAACAGGGTCAAAGCATATCATTCAACAACTGATGAATTATTAATATGAAAAAAGATAAAGAAATTCTCATTTTGGGACTAACTCTTGCTCGTGGAGGTTCCAAGTCGGTCCCAAGAAAGAATATTAGACCCCTTGCTGGAACACCGCTGATTGGTTATACAATTACAGAAGCTTTAAAAAGTCGTTTTATAACACGTTATATAGTCTCAACTGATGATGAGGAGATCAGGCAGGTTGCTATCGAATGTGGAGCAGATGCGCCATTTTTACGTCCCCAAGAATTCAGTACAGATCAAGCGAGTTCTGTCTCTGCCATGCAGCATGCTGTTAATTGGGTTGAGCAGCATGAGGGCGTAAAATATGATTATATTGTTGAGTTGATGTGTACTAATCCAATGAAATCTGTCCTCGATATAGATGCTTCAATTGAAAAATTGATATCTACAGATGCAGATTCAGTCATTGCTGTTCATCAGCTTGACGATCATCATCCGGCGAGGATAAAGAAGATTATTGATGACAAAATTGTTGATTTTTGTATTCCTGAGATTCCAGAGAGTAGAAGACAAGATTTAAAGCCGGACGCATATGTACGAAGTGGCTCTATTTATGCCTTGAAGAGAGATCATCTGATGGTGGATGGAAAGAGATATGGCTCGGTAGAGAGCAGGCCATATGTATTACCTCACGAGAGAGCGGTTAATATCGATACTGAGATCGACTTTATAGTAGCGGAAGAGTTAATTAAAAGAGAGTCTCGGAAAGGATAAAAAATAAAGACAATAATGTTGGAGATCTATCTATATCTGGTGCGTTCTATGGAAATATGATGAGCCTGGCTCTTAAAAAATCTAACCGGACAGTATAAAAATATATTGGGCACATAAATAACAGGTGAATCAAGTATGAATGACATAAATTTACGAAAAGTATTAATTGAAAATCAAGATGACTTTATTTTTAATTCACAAGGTCTTGAAAATTTTAACAGTGAATCGACACGGCTTCGATTTTGGTTTGATCATTGTAGAAAAAATATTCACAAAATAGACGGCAACATTTTTGAATTTGGAGTTTTTAGAGGTTCGTCGTTAATATCAATGGCGCTACTTCTAAAAAAACTAGGGTCATCAAAAAAGGTGTATGGTTTTGATTCCTTTGGAGGCTTTCCTGAGTACCACGAACACGATGATCTAAAGGCATTTTCCTTATATCCGGAAATTTTTGAAGAAAATATACGTCGTAAACATGACTTGATGATAGATTTAATTGAATCCAAAGAGAAATTGATTACGCCTGAAAATGTTTCTTCATCTGGCGAATTTTCTGATACCTCGGAGTCTTACGTGAGAGAGAGAATTAGAGAATTAGAGTTGGATAATATCGAGTTGATTGTTGGTGATTTCGCAGAAACAGCAAAATCATTCTTTTCAAATTATACAGGCAAGATATTTTCATGTAATTTAGATTGTGATCTATATTTGGGTTACAAGGACACACTTCCTTACATTTACGATAGATTAGTCGAGGGTGGATATGTGCATTTGGATGAGTATTATTCATTAAAGTTTCCGGGTGCTCGCATTGCATGTGCAGAATATTTTAAAGAGGCGGGGATTGTGCCTCGAAAGAATATTGTTCCAGTGCATGAGTTTGAGAGATGGTTCATTACTAAATGACTCCAAATAAATACACTTTACCCCTGCAGTATCGATAAATACTCAGTGGAGGCCAAATAATAAGCTCATTCATGCGTCTCAAAAAAGCCCACAGTATTGTTATATGAGCCGTCCATCTTTAAATAGCACAAGTAGTGATTGATGAAGGAAATTTGTATCCAAAATAAAATACTAGTGATTACGCCAGTCAGGCATATTAAAGGTCTACCGGAAGCCCTCGAGTCCGCTGGGGAGGTCACCTATATGGATGATCCCTCTTTAGAGGAAGTCGTTTCTGTAATCGGCGAGTATCATGCAATCTTCACTAATCCCAACAAATCAAAAGTATTTATAGGGCAGGAGGTATTAGGTGCCGGTAGAAAATTGAAAGTGATATGTACTGCATCCACCGGAACTAACCATATCGATAAGCTATATGCAAAAAAGCTTGGTTTACGGGTACTTGCTTTAACCGAAGAAAGGAATGTGATTAATCGTATTAGCTCCACTGCAGAGTTAGCATTTGCTTTGACATTATCGAGTTTAAGGCATGTTGTTAAAAGTCATAAGTCCGTCTTAGATGGTGAGTGGAATTATGAGAAGTACATAGGACGCCAAATGAATTGCCTCACCATCGGAATTATAGGGTATGGGCGTCTAGGAAGTATGTATTCGAAATATTGCAAAGCATTTGATTCTCGAGTATTGGTCTATGATCCATATAAAGAAGTTGAAGATACAGAAATTCAACAAATCCATAGTTTGGATTATTTACTTCAAGAGTCTGATGTAGTTTCAATCCATGTACATGTCTCTGAAGAAACTATCGGAATGATAAATAAATCCTGTTTCGACTTAATGAAAAAGGATGTTGTATTAGTAAACACGGCCCGTGGCGATATCGTAGATGAGGGAGATTTAGTTGATTTTTTGATGGCTAATGAAGATGCACGAGTTGCGACCGATGTTCTTACCGATGAAATTAGAAATAGGGAAAAGAGTGCTTTATTAAACTTTGCTAACGAATCGGAGCAAGTGACTATTACACCTCACATTGGGGGCATGTGTCGTGAAGCTCAAGAAATTGCTTATGGCCATGCAGCAAAACTGCTAAACGATTATTTCTCCAACGAGTATAAATAAAGAAGCAAGTTAGTTAGCGGTGATTATGTATGACTAAATATGTAAGTAGGTATAGTTACATTCTACTGATTTTCTGCGAAATTAGCACGGTCAGTTGGGCGGTGGGTGCCGAGTGTGGCAATGCTCCGGTTACTACGAGCTGGGATTGAACGTAGAGACGATATACCAGATGTGGTTTTAAGACACATAGGACATGAGCTGTCACCGTACCGCCATTTACCAACTAATTGTCTAGACAAAACGTATTGTTGACGCACTTAAAGGTCGTTGTAGATGTAGACTTGGGAGGCACATGATGGCTCTAGACGTGAAATTTTGGCTGTCGATATAAGTGATTTGTGGTCAGCCCAGCGTAGGATGAGAGCCTTGTACTAAGTGTTGAGTATTAAATAAAACCTTTGTCCTTTCTCTGCGAGAAGGGGCGAGGGTTTAACTAGCCATCAATGTTGATTTCGTGAAGGATGTTCAGAGAATTGCGTCTTTTCCTCAACTATAAAAATGCGCTTAGATTGTTTTTACCGCTTGAGTAAATCGTTGCATAAAGAATAAATCAACCCAACCCAACCCTGGACACCTAATATAATGGATAATTCTAAAAAAGCTGAGGACTCATAATGACTAGATATTTTCGCGACGAAACTGGCATGTATATAGACTGGGATCAATTGGATAAACTTCCTGAAATCGATACTTTAATAGATATAGGCGTTGGACCAATGGGCACTCCTGGTTTACATTCCAGGTTCAGCAATGCCAAACTACTTTTAATTGAGCCACTAGATGAAACAAAGAGCTATATTGATGATAATCTGAAATCAAGGGAAGTAATGTGGCATCAGTGTGGTGTAGGTGAAAAAACCGATGAAGTAATAATTAA
>MDTF01014210.1_pt1 | contig 14934 bp, 12 predicted proteins | sample 811191 | NCBI WGS metagenome assembly MDTF01 (sample SAMN05326649, study PRJNA326480) | marine metagenome | isolation source: seawater | place: Southern Ocean | collected 2011
AAATAGAATGTAAAACGATTTATAAGTTAGTAAAACTACAGAAATATGGAATTTAAGCCTTTGGAGTAGTCTGAGCTATACCAGAATCCCCCGATTAAGCGCCAGAATCTACTCTTCTAAAACCCCTTCAGCGGCCGACCCTTCAGGCCAAGCATTAAATACGGCCTTGACCAATGTCGCCAAGGGAATAGCGAAGAAAACCCCCCAAAATCCCCAGATACCGCCAAAGAGTAACACTGCCACAATGATGGCTATTGGATGTAAATTGACAACCTCAGAAAATAACAGTGGTACTAACACATTGCCATCAAAAAACTGAATGACACCGTACGTAAAGAACAACCAACCAAACTCAGCTGAGTAACCCCACTGCATATAGCCCACTAGTAGCACAGGCAAGGTCACAACACTTGCGCCTATATACGGTATTAGCACTGAGAGACCCACTAATAGTGCCAATAAAGCCGCGTAATTAAGGCCAAGTAATAAAAACGCAACAAAAGATAGCGAGCCAACGATCAGGATCTCAATAGCCTTACCACGAACATAGTTAGCAAACTGAACATTCATTTCAGACCAAATAATTGTCATCACCGGGCGTCTACGCGGTAACAGATTAGCTACAAAGCCAAACAGTTGATGTCTATCCTTTAGCATGAAGAAGACCAGCACTGGGACCAAAAGCAAATAGATAGCAACGGCCAGAAGGCTTGGAAAGCTGCTAATTGAAAACGTCAGTATTTGCTCCGCAATATTAGCTATCTCCTCAGAGATACGTCTCGACAACAGCTCAAATTGATCCGCAGTCAAGTAGGCGGAATATCGATCTGGTAGCGTCACTAAGAAACCTTGGATACGACTGATCAGGATTGGCACTTCGGCAAGTAACAGAGACATTTGCCTTCCGACAATAGGCACCAAACCTACCAAGATCGCCACCAAACCCAACAAAAATAGCACGTAAGAAGTCACCATTGATACCCTAGGCGACGCACCGGCGCGCTGCAAAGTGTTGACTACCCCTTGTAGCAAAAATGATAAAATTAGGGCTGTAAATACGGGGCCCAAAAATCCACCGATTGTTGCCATTACAGCAAGTGAAACTAATAGCATCACAGCCAAAAGTACCGCTTCTTCATTGCCGAAATAACGACCTAACCACCTGCTTAGCACTTGCTTCATGAAAGTTCCTTGAGAATAACTGTTCAATAAAAACCAGCTTATTTCAGAAAATTTAGTATAAAGCTTTATAAGACATGAAACGAGTCGAAGTTTCAACTGTCAAATCTCTAGATATTATTTTCCAAAATAGTAGAATTTTTAAATCCCCCGTGTATGCTTGAACCTTACAGCCAACCACAGCACAAAGGATTAAACTCCACATATGCTAAGACTTTTTAACACACTCCTATTGGCATGCTGGTGCTTTTTAATTCCGACTAACTCCTTACAGGCAAAAGAGATTGAATTGCCTCTGCTTGGTGACAGTAGCTCTGGGATAGTTTCCAAGCAACAAGAGTACCAGCTCGGCCGGACCTGGTTGAAAGTTTTCCGCAGCCGCGTTAGAGAATACGATGATCCTTTGATGCAACTCTATTTCGAAGAGCTAATTTACAATTTGGCTGTGTTCAGCGACCTCGAAGATCCTGATCTAGAGCTGGTTATTATAAAAAACCCTACTATGAACGCATTTGCCGTCCCAGGTGGTATCGTTGGTATCCACACCGGATTATTCGCCTTTGCAGAGAATGAAGATCAAATGGTCTCGGTGTTGGCACACGAATTGGCCCATTTAAGCCAGCGGCACTTTGCTCGAGGGCTTGAAGCGCAGAGAGCATCAACAATGGTGAGCCTCGCAGGACTTTTAGCGGGCCTTGTTGTCGCCGCAACGGTTGGGGGTGATGCCGGATTAGCCGCGATGAGCGCAAGCCAGGCCTATGCCTCGAACAGCCGACTGAAATACAGCAGATCAAACGAGCAAGAAGCGGACCGAATAGGATTGCAGACAATGGAGCGATCAGGTCGTGATCCTGCGGCTGCTGGCGATATGTTTGAAACTTTGCTGATGAAAACGCGATATTCTGGTAGCCGTGTCCCTGAATTCCTTCTAACTCACCCGGTAACTGAAAAGCGCATCGCTGATGCGCGAGGTCGCGCTATGGGCAGCGCAATGCGTCACTACCTTGATCAACCAGACTATTACCTGATGCGAGCTCGGGCGATAGTTTCCATGGATACTAGCAACAAAGATAGCATCACGAAATTTCAAAGTGAACTTGATAGCAACACGTTACGCCCTGACGCGGCGAACTATGGTCTGGTATTGGCTTATATGAACTCAGGCCAACTAAAGAAGGCTGAGAGACTTATCTCAGCGCTTCTGAAAAAGCATCCCCGCCAAATCGCCTATCAATATACCGACTTAGAGCTAAATTTAGCGCAAGAAAACTACTCAACAGCACTTTTCAAGATAGATCGACTATTGACTCTAACACCTAATAACTACCCTCTAATGGCGATAGAAAGTGAGATTCTCTGGCAAGATCATCAATACGAAAAGTCAGCCGAGGTATTGACTACGCTCACTCGCAGTCGCCCGGAAGACCCTATGCTTTGGTATCGTCTAGCAGAGGTGCGTGGCCTAGCCGGCAATATATCAGGGGTTCATGAAGCTCGTGCTGAGTACTTTATTTTGGTGGGCGCTTTTGACCTAGCAAGAGAGCAACTGGGACTGGCGGGAAAACTGCTAACTGCTGATTTCAAGCGTTCATCCATTGTTAGTCAACGACTTCGAGATGTGGTTTCAATGGAAGAAAAAGCGAAGCGTCTCTAGGCCAGCTGGCGCGCTTTAAATTGCATCATTCTGTCAAGAGACTGAATGGCAAGCTCGGCAATCTCAGGATCGACAAACACCTCATTACTGCCGCTTTCTAGGCATGCTAGTAAGTTTGTCAAGCTATTCATACCCATCCAGGGACAGCTGGCGCAGCTTCGACAAGTCGCCCCACTGCCACCTGTAGGCGCTATAAGCAGCTGCTTATCGGGGACAGCTTGCTGCATTTTATAAAAAATACCCTGATCTGTGGCCACAATGAGTTGCTTGTTGGGTAAATCCACCGCCGCACTAATGAGCTGTGAGGTAGACCCAGTGACATCAGCAATACTCACCACTGAGTCCGGCGATTCTGGATGAACGAGGACTGCAGCGTCAGGATAGATTTTTTTCAGATCTAAAATCCCCTTGGCCTTGAACTCTTCATGGACAATACAGCTGCCATCCCAAAGAAGCATGTCTGCGCCAGTTTTCTTTTGGACATAACTGCCCAGATATTTATCTGGCGCCCAGAGAATTTTTTTACCCTGACTATCAAGATAATCAATAACATCAAGCGCAATGCTCGAAGTAACCACCCAATCAGCACGAGCTTTAACTGCCGCTGATGTATTTGCATAGACCACCACTGTGCGGTCTGGGTGCTGGTCACAAAACGCGGAGAATTCATCAGCTGGACAGCCAATGTCTAGTGAGCAAGTTGCCTCAAGGGTTGGCATTAATACCCGCTTGTGTGGCGTCAGAATTTTGGCTGTTTCACCCATAAACTTAACGCCCGCGACAACCAGTGTCTGTGCATTATGAGTATTGCCGAAGCGAGCCATTTCCAGTGAATCGGACACTATACCGCCAGTTTCCTCTGCAAGCTCTTGAATCAGTGAGTCGGTATAATAATGAGCAATCAGGACGGTATTTTTAGATGCCAATAAGGATTTTATTTTTTCTTTAAGAATTTTGATCTCAGACTTATTGGTGCTATCAACCAAAGGCACCCTATTGAGGTACTCTTCGACGATGCGACGCTCATTCTCTACTACTATTTCTGCATTGTGCTGCTGCATAGGCATTATTGACGGGCCTCCGTCCTTGAATCTAAAATCCAGAAAGCCAATAAACAACGGCCGTCACTATAATAAGTAATATCGCTACAGCCGCGATAGCATCGGCCGTTGAATCATTACTTTCCTGCGGAGTATTGTTGTCTGTCATTGCTAAACGCCTAATAATTTTGGAGGTCGGCATTTTAACAATCAATCACCGAACTGTCTCGCTTTGTGTTACGTTCATTTTTACAATAAAGACTAGCACAGACTTAAGATAACAATAATAGTCATAAGGTCGACTACGGCCTTGTGATTACATAAGCTGATCTTTAGACTATAGCTCCTCGAAATGTGCATTAGCAGGTAACAAACGCCGTTCTGCCTTGGCAAACGATACCTAACTATAATGGCAAAAATTGATAGTCCCAGCCAAAATCAGTCGCTAGTTAGCGTGATAATACACTCTTTAATTAAACGATGGACAGTATGCATAACGATCTGATACAGCTCTTCTTTCTTATCTTCACTGGAGGCGCGGTAATGGCTTCGCTTGCGCTATTCGGGCGCCAACCGCTTTTAGTAGCCTATATCGTGCTGGGTGCGGTCATAGGGCCATATGGCTTGGGCTGGGTATCGGACGTTGAACTGATCGGCCAAATTGGTAGCGTAGGAATCATATTTTTATTGTTCTTACTGGGTTTGGATATGCAACCCCAAGTTCTATGGAGGGTTCTGCGTGAAGTCACGCACGTAACACTCATTAGCTCGAGTCTCTTTGCGCTTGTTGGTTTTGCCGTTGGGAATCTTTTTGGTTACTCGATGATTGAGAATATTATTATTGGTGTTGCAATGATGTTCTCAAGCACCATCATTGGAATCAAACTATTACCCACTACGGCACTACACCATAAACACTCTGGTGAGCTAATGGTTGGCATGCTCTTGATGCAGGATTTTTTGGCTATTTTTGTGTTGCTATTGCTTATCTCTGGGGACATAACTAGCGGTAATCTGCTGCCCCTAGGAAAGAGTCTTATTGCCTTGCCTGCGCTAGTCGGCGGCTCCTTTCTCGCAGTAAAAGTGGTCTTACAGCCTCTGTTCTCGAGGTTTGACCGAATTGGAGAGTACGTCTTCTTACTGGCATTAGGATGGTGTTTGGGCATTGCAGAGTTGGCAGAGTATTCAGGCCTGTCTCGTGAAATAGGCGCATTTATCGCTGGCATATCTATCGCGACAAGCCCTATTTCCCAATACATCGCGCTTAATCTAAAACCGCTCAGGGACTTCTTTTTGATTTTGTTTTTCTTTTCGCTCGGCAGCGGTTTTAATCTTTCACTGATCCCTAACATCGCGATAGCAGCCTGTGTATTAGCGGCACTGATGTTAGTAATTAAACCGCTTATCTATCATTGGCTATTGAAAAATCAGAGCGAAACCGAGAGCCTAGCTTGGGATATAGGATTTAGGTTAGGCCAAAATAGTGAATTTTCACTAATGATAGCCTACCTCGCTTTCAACACGGGATTGATAGGTTCCCATTCTTCTCACTTAATACAGGCCACTGCAATTCTTACTTTCCTAGTCTCAAGCTATATCGTGGTGCTTAACTTCCCAAGCCCAATTGCAATAAGTGACAAGCTTCGCCGAGACTAACAGGAGCTAAAGACGTCGATTGGAATCTTGCGTCAGCCTTGCCCACCATCGAACTAACAATCTGTCAGCGCTTTCTTCTGCCGCTAGGCCTAACCGTTCATGAAGTTTTTTCTTAAACACATAGGCCACCTCGAATACATCAGCTTGCTCAATTCGAGAGACTAAGTATTCGTCGCTAGTCTGGATGTCATCCACAAGCGACATCGATAAAGCTCTGGAACCGAACCAAATTTCGCCAGTGGCAATTTTATCAATATCCACTTGGGAGCGACGCTCAGAAACATAGTCTTTAAATAGTTGGTGAGTATCTTCTAGTTCTTCGACAAACTTTTCACGACCCTTATCGGTATTTTCACCAAACATGGTCAAGGTTCGCTTATGCTCACCAGCTGTCAACATTTCAAACTCCACATCATGCTTTTTCAATAGCTTGTTAAAATTTGGAATCTGAGCCACTACACCAATCGACCCTATAATCGCAAAGGGTGCCGCGAGAATCTTATCGGCCACACACGCCATCATATAACCTCCACTGGCGGCAACTTTGTCTACACACACTGTGAGAGGAATATTCTTCTTACGCAACCTGTCCAGTTGACTACTGGCCAAACCGTAGCTGTGTACCATCCCGCCGGGACTTTCAAGTTTCAATAGAACTTCATCATTACTGTTGGCTAGAGTGAGGATCGCAGTAATCTCCTCGCGCAGGTGTTCCACAGCTGCCGCACTTATATTGCCATTAAAGTTGAGTACGAACACTTTACTCTTGGCCTGTATCTCACTACTTTCAGGGGCGATAGTCGCCCGCTTAGCAGCTTTTTTATCGGCAGAAATCTGCTTCTTTTTGGCTTTGTGCAGTTTTTTCTCTTCGGCCTTTTGCTGGGCCTCATCAGTTGTTGCCAGCAACATGGTTTCTTTAAGCTCCTCAAACTGCGGATTCAGAGGGATAATCTCCAGATGGCCTTTTCCTGGGCCAATCTTATTTCTTTGGCTCGCACTCACGATGACACTAATGACCACCATAAAGGCAATCAACATCGTCGCGACTTTGGCAAAAAATAGCCCGTATTCAAATAAAAATTCCAAATTAATCTCCAAATAATAAATATTGCTTCAAATTTGACCAACCTCTAATAGGCCAATCAATATCACTATTATTAGTCGTACTTAGCTTTTGATTCCAACACAAACTGCTCGATCAAGCGTCCAGCCATTATCGTAGGCGGCGCGATAACTTCTGGCAGCTTGTCATACCTATGCCAGTTTGCCTCAGCTATCTCCACACCGTCAATTGTAATGTTATCCGTCTTAGCGTCAGCTATATAGCCAAGCATTAACTGGCCAGGGTATGGCCAAGCCTGGCTACCGACATATCGTATATTCTCAATTTCAATACCGACCTCTTCGAAAACTTCACGATGCAGAGCCTGCTCTGCGCTCTCGCCAGCCTCGATAAACCCGGCAAGTGTACTAAATCTGTTTTCGGGCCAATTAGGGTGCCGAGCAAATAGACATTTATCATCCTTAACAACCGCCACAATGACACAGGGTGATATTCTCGGATATTGCCTAATGTCACAAGGATCGCACTGAAATGCATGCTCTGTCTCAGAGGCTTGATTAGGCCCTCCACAGGCACCACAAAACTTATGCTTAGCCTGCCAATCTAAAAGTTGTAACGCACGGCAAGTCAGTGAAAATTCTGCGTCTCCTGATTGCGCCAGCAATGAACGTAATTCGACTCTCACAAATCCATCGCTTAATGCCGCCTCTGGAATCAACTCCCACACTTCACAGTCAATTCCCTGCCATTGCCCAATACAAAGACTACGTTCACGGAAAAATTTAAGTCCGTCAGCCTGCGCGCTATTAATCGCGACAGAGGTCGGCCCAAGAGAGTTATGCGAAGGTACTAGCACATCCCCCTCAATTACCGCGACTATCCACTTATTATCACTGCCAATGGGTATTGAGCTAGCGTAGAAGCCTTTAAGAGATGAAGGTGCGAGCACTACAATTATGCCTCTAAATTTGATTCAAATTTAATCTACACCCCTTGCAAAAACCAAGGAGTAAAGATAAGGTTTGCGGCTATTAGGAAGTGAGTCAAGTCTAGCATGGTTAACAAAGATGTTTTACTGTCCTGACTTGTAAATTACCTTCATAACTGCGCCAAATAGGTTTATTTTACCTACAAAACACAAAAGGAATTCATAGATGACACCAACGCTATCTCAGGCTTTTAAAAAGAACTTTTTAGGTAATTCACCTGATTGGTATGAAGCCGCGATCATTGCATTTCTCGTCTTAAATCCCATCATGCTTTATCTGTTCGGTCCATTTATAACGGGTTGGGCCCTGATAGCTGAATTTATCTTTACCCTAGCCATGGCATTAAAGTGTTACCCACTGCAACCCGGCGGTTTGCTAGCGATTGAAGCCATTATTCTTGGCATGGCTAGCCCAGAAGCGGTCTATCAAGAGGTTGCTAGTAATCTTCAAGTGATTTTGTTACTGATGTTTATGGTCGCGGGCATTTATTTCATGCGCGATATGCTTCTGTTTGTATTCACCAAACTTTTACTCGGCGTGAAGTCGAAAACGACCCTTTCCTTTTTGTTTTGCTTTTCAGGGGCTTTTCTATCTGCGTTTTTAGATGCATTGACCGTCACTGCCGTGCTGATAACAATAGCCGTTGGCTTTTACTCTGTCTATCACAAGGTCGCGTCAGGAAAACAGATCATTGATGAAGATCATGACCATAGCCATGACGAGATGCTTAAGAGCAGTCATAGAACCAACCTAGAGGATTTTAGGGCCTTTTTGCGCAGTCTAATCATGCACGGGGCGGTTGGTACTGCATTGGGCGGTGTCTGCACTACTGTCGGTGAGCCGCAAAATCTTTTAATTGCAGAAAGAGCCGGCTGGGAATTTATTGAATTTTTCATGCGCATGGCGCCTGTGACCATGCCCGTACTAGTAGCCGGTCTAATATGCTGTGTTCTGTTAGAAAAGCTAAAGATATTTGGTTATGGTGCTCAGCTTCCCGACGAGGTGCGTGATGTACTCCAACAGTCGAGCGATCATGAGGCCGGGAAACGAACGCAATATGACAAAGCGGCTCTAATCGTCCAGGTAATTGTTGCCTTTGTTCTGGTAATGGGTTTAGCCTTCCATTGGGCAGCTGTGGGACTAATTGGCCTGATGGTAATCATCCTTCTAACTGCCTTTAACGGCATTACTGAAGAACACCGTATTGGCCATGCTTTTGAGGAGGCATTGCCCTTTACCGCCCTATTAGTTGTGTTTTTCGCTATTGTTGCAGTGATTCACGAACAGCATCTGTTTTCCCCAGTTATCTCATGGGTTTTGGCTCAAGACCCTTCCGTTCAGCCTGGCATCTTTTTCTTAGCCAACGGTTTGCTATCAGCTATCAGTGACAATGTGTTTGTCGCTACGGTGTATATTAACGAAGTAAAGGCTGTTTTTGATGCTGGCGATATCTCTCGTGACCACTTTGATAAGCTCGTAGTCGCAATTAACACCGGAACTAATCTTCCTAGTGTAGCGACACCTAATGGGCAAGCGGCTTTCTTGTTTCTATTGACGTCGGCCTTGGCGCCGTTAATAAGGCTGTCATACATGCGGATGGTTATTATGGCTTTCCCCTATACTATCGTGCTGACCAGCGTAGGCTTACTCGGCGTGGTTTATGCGCTCTAGTAATTAAGTTTGTAGATAGATAGACATAAAAAAACCGGGCATTAGCGCCCGGTTTTTTTATGTTCATTACCTCCCTAGTGACCCTTGAGGTCTTTGCGCAAAACCTTCCCCACATTGGTCATCGGCAATTCTTCACGGAATTCCACCACTTTAGGAACCTTATAACCTGCCATATGCTTTTTACAAAACTCAATCACTTTGGACTCAGTCAACGAAGACTTAGATTTTACGACAAACATCTTCACTAGCTCACCTGCCTTGTCATCAGGAATACCCACCGCGGCACACTGAGAAACATCTGGGTGGGAGGTTAATACCTGTTCCAGTTCGTTTGGGTAAACATTAAAACCCGACACGATGATCATATCTTTGAGGCGGTCCACGATCGTAATGTATCCCTGGTCATCAACTCTAACGACGTCTCCGGTATGTAACCAGCCATCAACAATTGTCTCAGCTGTTTGCTCAGGCTGATTCCAATACCCAGCCATAACCTGCTCGCCTTTGATGCATAGCTCGCCAACACCATCAACCTGTTGCTCTTCTCCGGTCTCATTAACCACCTTAATTTCTGTCCCTGGAATGGGTATACCAGCAGTGCCTATTCGCTCAAAGCCAGGCGGGTTCATCGAAATGATCGGAGAGGACTCGGTCATTCCATAGCCCTCACTAATAATACAGCCAGTCACTTCTTGCCATTGGTCCGCTACTGACTTCATCAGTGGCATCCCCCCAGAGAGCGTTATTTTAAGAGCTCCAAAATCCAGCCTACAGAAGTCTTTATTTTCTAATAGGCCCACAAATAAGGAATTCAGACCGCAAAATATCTGAATATCCAGTTTCTTAATCGCACTAACAAATAGTGGAATATTACGAGGGTCAGGAATCAATACCGAGTGCCCTCGAACAGCGGGCAGCACGCCAATACTCAGTGAAAATGCATATATATGATAGAGAGGAAGAGGTAAGACGGTGGTGCTGTATGTCAACGGCTCAGCTGTAACCGATATAACATCTAATGCCTGCGCGATATTAGCGGTCAGGCTTGACTGAGTCAGCATAACCCCCTTAGAGGCCCCAGTAGTGCCTCCGGTATATTGCAAAGCACAAATATCATTCACTGAGGCCCTGTGGTTACTATAACTGGTGCCTCCGGCTATCAAATCTTTAAAATCAATAACGTCCGGATTTTTGATGCGAGGACTCTTCCCCATCAACCTCATTAATCCTCCGAGTAATACACGTCTTGAGGAGGGCATAAGATCTAGGGGACGAGTAACAATGACATGCTCAACACTGGTTTGAGACACAGCCTCTGAGAGTACGTCATAAAACTGATCAAGGACTATAACGGCCTTAACGCCTGCGTCATTAAACTGATGCACTAGCTCTCTAACCGAATACATCGGATTCGTATTAACAATCACCAAACCAAGCTTCATAGCAGCAATAGCGACCACCGGATATTGGATGAGATTTGGGAGCTGAATTGCAATTCGATCGCCCGCCCGCAACTTAAGACGCTTCTGCAGGTAACTTGCGACTCTCCGCGACAACTGGTCTATCTCGCCATAGCTGAGCGTTTGACCCAAGCAGGTGAAGGCGGGCCTAGAGCTCGAATCAGATACTGCCTCAGTCCAAATTTGCAGTATTGACTGCGCTGACAGAGACGGCTGCTCAGTGGATATACCCATTCTTTTTTGAGCGTTGGTTACAGCTGATTTAATTAACATTTTTGATCACAGTAATTTAATTATATTCCAAAAGTAACGCGCGACGTACTCTCCGCTAACGGGATAGAAGAGCCATGCCTTTCTCTAGCCCCCCGAGAGTCAGCGGGAACATTTTGTCTTCAGTTAATTCCTTTAGCATTGTTATCGATGGTGTGTAATCCCAATATTTCTCTTGCACTGGGTTTAGCCAGACCAACTTATCATAAGTCTTAGCCATGCGTTGCATCCAAATCGCACCTGACTCATCATTATTGTACTCCACACTACCACCCGCGCTGGTCACCTCATAAGGTGCCATGGAGGCATCCCCTACAAATATGACCTTATAATCAGACGAGTACTTGTTGATCAGATCAAATGTCGAGATTTGTTCTTCTCGACGGCGGTGATTATCCTTCCATACATAGTCATACAAGCAATTGTGGAAGTAAAAGTATTCCAAATGTTTAAACTCGGTCTTAGCCGCAGAAAAAAGTTCTTCGCAGAGCTTTACATAGGGGTCCATAGAACCACCGACGTCAAAGAAGATAAGTACCTTCACCGCGTTATGTCGCTCAGGTACCATTTTAATATCAAGATAACCGGCATTTTTTGCTGTACAGCTAATAGTGTCATCTAAGTCCAGCTGATCTGCTGAACCCTCGCGTGCAAACTTCCTCAACCGACGCAACGCAACCTTGATATTTCGCGTCCCTATTTGAACAGAGTCATCGAGGTCTTGATATTGACGCTCGTCCCATACTTTGACCGCAGTGCCCTTTCCGCCCGGACCCCCAATACGAATACCTTCAGGGTTATAACCACCGTGCCCAAAGGGTGATGTTCCGTTAGTACCAACCCATTTATTGCCGCCTTCATGCCTTTCTTTTTGCTCTTCAAGACGCTTCTTAAACTCCTCTATGAGCTTTTCAAGACCACCGAGGCTCTCTACTTTGGCTTTTTCTTCATCAGTAAAGTATTTTTCAAATTCTTTTCGTAACCAGTCTTCCGGCAACAACGCTTCAACAATACCTTCAATATTCTCTAAATTTTTAAAATAAGCACCAAACGCGCGATCAAAACGATCGTAGTATTTCTCATCTTTAACCATGCATGTCCGTGCGAGTAAATAAAAATCATCGACAGAACCGAACGCAAGGTTCTGCTCCATGGCCGCTAAAAGATCGAGAAGCTCCTTGATAGATACAGGAACGTTAGCTTTTTTTAGCGTATTAAAGAAGTTAATTAGCATAGGTTAAGATCTTATAGTTTAAAATTTATCGAGCTTCACGACGGGTCATAAACGCAAGCCGCTCCAATAGATGAACGTCCTGTTCATTTTTCAATAAGGCTCCATATAGCGGTGGAATCGCCTTAGTGGGATCTCGATTAGTTAAAATGTCCTCTGGAATATCATCCGACATGATGAGCTTCAACCAATCTACTAACTCTGAAGTCGATGGTTTCTTCTTTAGGCCAGGTATCTTTCTGACGTCAAAGAATATATCCATGGCATCATCAACCAGTTGCTTTTTAATTTTTGGGAAATGCACATCAACAATTCTCTGCATAGTCATGCGGTCAGGAAAGTTAATAAAGTGGAAAAAACAACGACGTAAAAATGCATCAGGTAATTCTTTCTCATTGTTGCTGGTGATAATCACAATCGGCCGCTTCACAGCTTTAACGGTTTCGCCAGTTTCATAGACATGGAATTCCATACGATCGAGTTCAAGTAATAAATCGTTAGGAAATTCTATATCCGCTTTATCAATCTCATCAATCAGCAGAACAACCTGCTCATCAGCAGTAAAAGCTTCCCAAAGTTTGCCCTTTTTAATGTAATTGCCGATATCTTGGACTTTATCGCTGCCTAGTTGAGAGTCACGCAACCGAGAAACCGCATCGTACTCATACAGGCCTTGTTGCGCTTTGGTGGTGGACTTGATATGCCACGCCATTAAAGGCTTGCCGAGCGCTTTGGCTACTTCTTCAGCCAACAGTGTCTTTCCTGTTCCGGGCTCCCCTTTAATAAGGAGCGGCCGCTGTAAGGTCACAGCCGCATTCACGGCCATCTGAAGCTCTTCGGTGGCTACATAGTTTTTAGTACCAGTAAATTTCATAGCATTTATCCACTTTCAAGGTTATTTAGTTGTAAGCCGGACATTTTAATCTATTCTATAAAGGGTTTTGAATCTATATTTACCAATCGAATCGTCATATAAGGGAAAAATGGCATTAATCATGACCCAACAGTACTCTTAGACATGGCTTGAAGGCAGCGTAGAGCACTCTAATAACAAGTAAGCTTTGCACAACAGATATGGAGTAACCAATGAAAACGCGTCTATTAAAATCTCTTATCCTGGTAATCGCGCTGTACCTATTACCCATCGGACTGGTATCAGTCATGCTGACGTCACCAGTTTATGCTGATGAGTCGACAGAAATCGAAGAGCACACCTTAAAGTTTAATGACAAAAAAATAAAGCTAGTACTAGGTTCTGACGATAAGAATCAAATGATTCATAAAATGACCTCTGATGAACATGTTTTTATATCGGTGTCAGCAGACGAGGAAGAGATCTCTGCACTCGCCGAAATCCTGAGTAAACTTGCTGAGACTGAGTGGGACCAGCTTGATGATACTGAGAAGCAAGAAATAATAGAGGCTCTAAAACAGGTTGAATCGGGGGTCGGGGTCGAAATTGACCTAGAGGCCGATAATATTGGTGTAGGTGAAGTCTTGCTCGCTGTCATTGCTATTCTCTCAACTTTTGGTCTGCCGTTTATAATTATTGCACTGATACTCTATTACAAGCACCGGAAGCGACGACAACGAGATAGCTTAATAGCAAAGTTCATCGATGCTGGTAAAGAGGTACCCGAAGAAGTGTTAATAGGTCATGGAGCCACGGGCGCGCCTTCTGGTAATCTTGAGAGAGGCATCATGCTAATGGGAATAGGGGCGGGACTTTTTTTGTTCTTAGGACTGTTGATAGATTGGGGTGTAGCGTCTGTGGCTCTAATACCTCTGTTTATAGGTGTTGCGAGAGTCGTCATCTGGGATTTAAGCAATCGGACCGAGACAAAAACGGACAACCAATAACGCTAATGTTATCAGCCACGGACCAGGCACTCATCGATAGAGTCGTGACAACTAATTGTCACGACTCTTTTGGCATTCTTGTTGAGCGATATCAGTCAGATTTGCGCTATTCTCTGCGTCAAATGACCGGATGGAATGAGGCCCTAGCAGATGATTTGGCTCAAGAAACCTTTATTCAAGTATTCAAGTCATTAAAAAGTTACAACGGCACGGCTAAGTTTAGCAGTTGGATTTATCGGATAGCCTATAATCAGATGGTGAGCCATTTTAGACTGGCCCGCAATCGAGAAGTCAGTGCAAGCGAGGAGCTTTTAACAAGCCAGCTTGAACAGATAGACGGGGCAACTACCTCAGAATTAGACCTTCATAGGGATCTGGCTGAAGCAATGAAATCTTTACCCACCAACCAGCGAATGGCTATACATTTACATCTACACCGACAATTAACACATGCAGAAATTACAACTATTATGGGGATTCCATTGGGGACAGTTAAAACTCTGATAAATCGGGGCAAAAAAACACTGAGAGGTCTCCTTGCAAGTTGGACACCTGAGGGTAAGCTATGAAAAAATCTACTGATATTGAAAACTTATTTAGTCAGGCACGTAGCAGCGAGCCTTATCTAAGTAATCGCTACTTTGGTAAGCGTGTGCTAACACTTCTAAATCTTCACGAGTCTGTGTCCTTTCGGAAGGAAGCTGCCATTGAACTACTTGGTGCCTTTGTTGGCTGCACTTTAGCCTATAGTTTTTTCCCATTCACTGAACTTGTTAGCAGTATTCCAACTAAGTTTGTCATTGGTCCTATGGCCATAATGAGTATCGCCGGTGGGTTTAGCCTTTTATGCGGGATAGGCTA
>MDTF01015844.1_pt1 | contig 14933 bp, 9 predicted proteins | sample 811191 | NCBI WGS metagenome assembly MDTF01 (sample SAMN05326649, study PRJNA326480) | marine metagenome | isolation source: seawater | place: Southern Ocean | collected 2011
GTCTATTTACTGGAACACACTTGGACCAAGCCTTATACCCCCAGCGCGGGTGCGGGAGCCTGCGACCGTGGGCCGTGATGCGCGATCCATGATTTTCGGACAAGGTTCCAAAGTTGAAATTAAAAACGAGGTTCCAGATTAATAAAAGGGGAAAGTTGGCATGTTTTATAAGTGATGGGGAGACAAATTAAGGACAATAGTCACGAAGAATTTCCACTACACTTTTTAAATAATTTTTAATACCTTACAGACCTGGCTTTTGTCGGTTGGCAAGCTATAATTAAAAATTACATAACTATTAGATCCTCATGAATCATATTGAATTATTTGCTGGATGTGGTGGGCTATCTTTAGGGCTTGAGGCTGCGGGTTTTAACTTGATTATGGCCAATGAATTATCGCCAATGGCAGCAGAAACCTTTGCTCGGAATATCCTAAATATAGACCTTGATCAGCAAATAAAGACCGATAAATTATTTTGGCTGAGTAGCGAGTACAAAAAGGATGAGTTAAAAAAACGGCTTGCAGAAAATCCAATGACAGCTGTTGGTATAGGAGAGAAACATTACTCTGATTTAAAACATACAGAGATTTCAGACAGTCAGCTGGACAGAAGCCTTTTAGTTGGCAGTATTACTGACCTTAATAATATTTTAGAGAATGACAAAACAGGACTTCTTAAAAAAATAAAAAATGGTTTTGGGAAGGGAGAAATTGATCTTATTTCGGGTGGGCCTCCTTGTCAAAGTTTCAGCATGGCTGGACTTAGAGACCATAAAAATCAGAGAAATGCATTGCCTTGGGAATTTGCTAAGTTTGTAGAAAAAATTCAACCCAAAATCGCTATTTTAGAGAATGTTAGTGGCATTTTGCGAGCGTTCAATGTAGACGGCAAAAAGAGTTATGCTTGGATAGAGGTAGCTAAGGCATTTGCTAGTATTGATTACATACCTCTTTGTTTACACGTTAATGCAAAATATGTAGGGGTAGCACAAAATAGACCTAGGTTTATCATGATTGCACTTCGAAAAGATATTTTTGTCAGCGTCAAAAATTCGATATCAGATGACTTAATGTTCCAAGCTTTTGAAAAATCCCAAGCATTTGCAATCTCCGTAAAGAGTGGCGAAGGGGCGAAAACTGAATTAATTAAGTGTTATGAGATTGAAAAAGATAGGAGATTATTTGACGCGGAATTACTAAGTCCATTGCTTACATGCGATATAAACCAGCTAGTGAGCGTGAAAGATGCAATTGACGATTTACGGGCTGCTGATCTAGAAGAAAGTGAATACGTAAAAAACATCCACAAAGTTTTCTTAAATAGTTATTACTATAAAAATGATAAGTTTAAAAATCATGAGTTCAGAGCCAATGGCCCTAAAGTTCGGGCTAGATTTCGATTGAATCAGGTAATTAATAGCCTTGACCCACGAGAGGCTATTGAGCTTAAAAAATACATAAAACACCATAAAGACTCAGTTTTAGAAAGATCGGTTGTTACAGAAGTTAGAAGATTTTGGTTATTAAATCTTGATGGAAAAATTTTGAGGAATGGAACATACAATCAGGTAAAAGAACTTATAGATTCATTACGTACCCATAAGCATTCGCAGCGGGCATTGATTGCGCAACGCCCTGCTCCTGCAGTTTTAGGAAGTCCTGATGATACCAGTCACTATTATGAATCAGAATTTTCTCAAAGATCTCTTACAGTGAGAGAATTAGCTCGTATTCAATCATTTCCTGATTGGTATGAATTCAAATCAAAAGTCACTACCGGTGGCCAAAGGCGAAAATTTGAAGTGCCTCAATATACTCAAGTTGGAAATGCAGTGCCTCCGCTTCTGGGGTTGGCCCTAGGTCAAATTTGCAAAAAATTATTAGCTATTAGCAAATGATTTGAGTTGTGCGAGTAGCTATGTTTTACTCACATTAGTCAATTACAAATAATTATTATGGACAAGTTAGATGATTTCCTTGTTGAGCTACTCAACCTCGAAGTTGCAGGAAAGGACGCTATAAGTGCTCCTGGAAATTGGGCAACTCCACCTCTATTAAACATTCAAACAGACGTAGATCAAGTAATTGATGAAATAGCTCCTTATCTTTTCCCTAAAGAAGCGAGTAAAGGTAGAGGAGTTTGGTGGTTTTTAGTTGGATCGCCAGGCAATGGCAAGTCTGCTGCTGTTGGAAGTTTAGTTCGAGTATTAAAAAACAAATATAACGCGCAATTTAGAGAGCCTACAGATCGAGGTAAGTTGGGACGAGAAATTAGCGAGTTAGGTCGGAATGAAATTCCTTATAAAATGGAATTGTATGAGGAAGGAGATAATTTTGCGACTGCATTATTCGCTCAAGACGCTTCCGTTGTGCCAAATCCTTACGATGAAAATCCGGATGCAGGAGCAGCGTTAATTGGATTACTTAAATCTGCTGCTAGTAAGGGGCAATCTATTGTGGTTTGTGCAAATAGGGGAATTATTGAAAAGGCACTCCAACAAGATCATATAGGCAAAGAGCCTTGGTATCATGCGTTAAAAGCGATTCGAGATGGAACAACAGCAAGTCCAATTAAATTTGAGAATGCTAAGTCAAACAAGATGGTTTTTGATCAGGTTAACGTCACAGTTACGCCGTTGGACGATAAAAGTATTGTTGCTGATGGGAGCTTTAAAAAATTAATAAATAAGGCAATTTCTGATCCTAGCTGGGATGACTGCAATGGCTGTGAAGCGAGCGCCTTATGTCCTTTTAAGAACAACCGAGACTGGTTGAGTAACGATGCGGGAATATCAAGATTTACTGATGTTGTTAGATATGGAGAGTTAATCAGCGGGCAAGCTATTGTATTTAGAGAAGCATTAGCACTCATATCCCTGATGCTTGCGGGAAGTTCAAGAGATTACAAAGGTACTACGCCATGCGGGTGGGTGCGTGAAAGAGTCGAAAGAGGGGCAATTTTTTCTCTTTTATCTAGACGTATTTACATGATTTTATTTAAGTCTCAATCCCCGTTTGGTTTGCGGTTAGATGATAGTGATAGGAAAAAACAATTAAAGATCCTGTCGGAAAGTCTTGATAATTTAGACGAGCTGTCCAAGCGAGCTATCAAAGCTTTATCTCAAGAAAAAATCGCTACAGATATTGGGTTGAAAAGATTTTTATCTCAAGGTGGCATTTTTTCAGAGCTTGATCCTGTCAAAGAGAATCAAGGAAAAAAGCTTGAGCAAAAATGGAACCTTGCGCCTGATAGCGCCCATAAATTAGTCGAAGAGCATTCTTTAATTAGCGAAATAGAGAAGCGATGTTTTTCTGTGTGGGCTGACTGTGAGACATCAATAGATGATATGGATCAAAAAGGTTTGGCGCATGAATATTATCGAGAATTGAGACACTGGATTACCAGTGTAACTTATAGGTTAGGTTTCTTCTCTGATGGGAAAATACTATTTCAAGATGAGTTGAAGGAATACCAGCGAGTTCTCGAAATTGATCAGTCAGATATCAGTGATGACGATGATGATCTGCGGATTGAATTAGAGGATAGTTTTAAAGAATTTGTTTTTGGATCTGGACACTCGAAAATTAAAATTTCAGATGTGCTTACTATTCATGGCCCAAGTATTACTGACAAGTTGAGGCCCCGCATAGATTTTGAGAAGAGCAAACAAACTCGTTTGGAGATGTCCATTGGCAGTGGACATGTACAAATTAGTCCTCTAAGTTTTGCTTGGTTGAGAAGGAAAGCTAGAAGCGGAATGTCTGATCAAACCTTTCCTCCTGAAGTTCGTCAGGTAGCAAATGATATAAGATACTTAGCGGCATCATCGATTTCTTATGCTTTTATTGAAGACGGCATACATCTCGATATTACAAAGGCTGATAAGAGTTTGATAAGTCTTGAAAGGAGAAATGGAAGACTCAAAGAAAGGAAAGATTTGTAAAATGGATATCTATGAGGGTCTCAATCTAACCGCGAGTATAACAGAAGCTGGATGGCATAATTCTGTCCGAAAAAGTTTCTTATTTATTCCATCAGCTGGAAAGCGGGTGGCAGAAGATGATCTGATTGTTGAGTTATTTAGGGAAATCTTCTTTAAACATAGAAGTGAAGGAAGTGAGAAGAGAATAGCCCCAGATGAGATTGGCGATGATTGTCCTATCTTTAAGTCAAGTGAGCAATATTCTCTATATATGTCGAGAGGGAGGAAAAGACAAACTTCTCAGCGGACTGGCGATAATTTTTACACACCTCTTTATCCAACTTTAGCCCGCGCCAGTTGGTTAAGGAAACAAAGTGAGCGAACCATTAAAGATTTCTTTTTACGGGCTATTTCACAAAATCTTCACGGCGCTGGAAATACTAGAACGTTTGATGAGTCATCGTTCATTGAGACTTTTTATGACGCGCTAGTTGGCAGGAGACAAGCCAATGAAATAACGGATATCGCAGGCCTTCAGATCGATGAGCTGGAAGACTGTATTGCAGAAGAGGAAGCAAAGCAAAGATTATATGATTTGTGTGGACAATTCAGTGAAGATGAAAAAACAGGGCAAAAAGCGAAAGGAATTTTCACTTTACAAAGTAAAAAAAATGATATTTTAGCTGACTCAATATTTCAAGATTTGATCAGCCTTTGTAAGTTAGAAAAAAATCTTGATAGATTGCAGTGGATGAGCCTTTTTAAAACATTTTTGCGATTAACAACCTCCGTTTGGATGTTGGCACACATGAAAATGACTATTGATGTAAGAAATAAACTGCTCTCATTGTTGGCTGAAGGTTCTCATGTAAATGTCGATGATGACTGGGTTGATAATATGGTAATCAATCGGTTTTCGGGCTTATTTAGACCAACTCTAACTCCAAATCACCAAATTGATAAATACGTACAAGATTATGTCAAAGCTCGGAGCGAGCTAAATATCCTTGTTGGATTAGTAGAAAAATACGCCAACAAAGACTGGGGTAATAAAACTATAACTTTACATTCAGGATCTCAAGAGGATTTAGGCTTACTCGAATTATTTACTGCGGGTATAGCGGCTAAGAAATCGTTGGCATCCGATTTGGTTGGTTCAGATCTTAAGGTAAGTTTAATTAGGTTTTGCGAAAAATTTCCTGCATGGAGACAACCACTGGCCGCCAAGCGGGGCCCTGGCAAAAGTTATAGAGAGCATCTACTTGTTTTGAGAAAGATGGCACAGGGCGATGAAGATGGGGGGTATTTAGTTATACCAAATAAACAAATTAACTCAGGTGTCTTAATTTTTCCGGGCAATCTCATGCTCAAGTTAATCACCTATCTGGCAGCTCAAAGTATTGAAGGTAGACAACTTATATTTTCTGATGTCGAGAAGCATTTCAAGAAATACGGTATAGATTTTGGAGAGAAAGGAGAAATAAGGCCTAAGCTTATTGAATCTCTCCAAGATATGGGCCTGCTGAAGGGAAGTCCAGATGCAGGAGATAGCGTAGCGGTGGAGAATCCCTACAGGTCAACTATTGATAGGGTTAGACACTAATGTCTCTAATCTCCGACATTTTTGCTGAGACTATCTTGGATTATGTCACTAGAGAAGGTGAATCTGATAGTAGATTACTGATGCCAGCACCCACTGAAAAGATTGGACGGAGTCTCCAAAGAAAGCTGGTCGAATTACTCCCTTCCGATATCCCTACATACCTTGTTGTGGATCCGTCAAAAAACCAGCCGTCTGAAGAGCTAGGTTGGATATCTGCTGAGGGTATTACATCACTTCGATTGGGTAGTTTTGTTTTAATCGTCCAGCCTGGAAATATTTCTAGAATCCCAGAGTCAGTAATGCGGGCGGCGAACGCAAGTTTTAATGATGAGTGGCCATGGTCTTTGGCAGGAGAATCTAAACATTTTTCATTCAAATTTTCAATTTTGCCAAAAATAGTCGAAAAATCTGATTGGGCGCTCTGTAAAAGCCAGAATGATGTAATTATTTCTTTATTGGGAGGCTATGTCCTTGATGCTCTGGCTGGATCATCGGAGAGAAATGAAATTTTGTTCGATGACATAATTGATGGGTTTGATGTTGGCTCGCAGAGTAGCCTAGAAGATAACTACCTGAGATTCTTGTTCCACCTCGGTATTCCTAATGTTAAGACAGAATCAAGTGACAATATAGATAATTTTAAAGTTTTTCAAAAAGACTGCATTAAGCTATTTCAAAAGATCACTGACACTACTAGAGCTTCAGTTATCGAATCTCTTGAACATGATCAAGACTTAAAGTTAATCAATGGAGTTTATGATGGATTTGGGAGTAATATTACTAATGGTTCTGGAATATTGTCTCTGCGTAAAAGCTTAAAGTTTCTGTCAGATGATCTTTGGGCATCATTAACATTAGATAAATTTTTCGATCTTTTTGATATTGAAAAAGAAAGGAAATACGCTCTTGAAGCTGAATTCAAGTCTATAGAGGAAGAAGATTTTTCAGAGTTATACATCTCGCCAAAAAGAGACCACTTAATTATAAAAGAGGGGTCTAGCTTTAAGGTCAGTTGTAATTGGGATTTAGGTGGTTCGACGGATGAAATTAATGATGCTGCAGAATCGAACTTTAAATTAGAGGTCCGTTTAGGAAGGAAAATCCTGCAATCTTATCCTTCGTCTTCCTATTTAGCTAACAATGATGGACATAATTTTGAGTTTAACGTCTCCGATGAGATGTTGTTTGGAGAAAAGAATTCGGGTAAGACTAAAAAAATCAGTGTGTGCATAACTGCCACAAATGAAGTCATATTTAAAAAAGTTTTATCAATAAAGATGCTTTGCTCTGACTACAGTGAAGTTCTTGTTGTGGAAGAGCCGTTTAAAATTTTTGACTATGATGGGAGTGATGACCATAGAGAATTGGTTACCGCTGAGCTGCCATCTCCATCAAATATTGTCATCTTGACTACTCAAGAAAAAAGTGGGACATCACTTGTAGGTTTTGATGAGAAAAACATAAAACTTAACTCATTAGATAATACTTCAATAGGTCAAATTTCAGTAGATGCGATTGATCCCAGTGCTTATTCATCAGGAAGTGTTGAAATTAAGGCAGTTTTTCCGAATGGACGAGAAATTTTTGTTGATTTGAAATCCTTGGGTATATCCAAAGGTCTTTTTTCAATAGAGGAAGTTTTAACTGCTGAATTGATTAAAGATCGGTCAGACAAAGAAGAACTGTATGAAATTTTTACGGGGACTAGTTTAAGCCCTTATTCAAAGCTTGGAGGCCTGACGGATGAGAATGCTTACAGAGTCTCTCTATCCAAGAGAATGGAGGAAAATCGAGGAGCCATTCCAATAATTTTACCTTTGGCAATGAATTTAAGTCCAGACTTAGTAGGATTAGGAAGTGTGATCATAGATCGTAGTTTTCAATTGAATGAAACCCAGTTCTCATTTGACCGCAAAGGTGAAGCGGAAACTTTATTAGAGCTATATCAGCAAGCTAGAAAAGCGTTAATTAATTTTTATGCTAAACATTTCGGTGATGAAAATTCTTCAAGCAAGCATCCATTATATGCTCGTGTGCCTACGTATATTCATGACAAAAAATTAGAGATTGAACCGCTTATTTTAAATTATTTAGTCCGGCATAAGAGTATTCTCGAAGCGTTGGCAAAAAAGACATTAAACAGAGCGGAAGAGTTTGTATTATCGTACTTAGATTGTGTGGTTCTTGCAGATAATAATCCTCGAAATAAAGATATTAGTGACCATGAAATTTTCCTCATAGGGCCGTGGCATCCACTGCAAGTTGCAGATCGTTTCCAAAGACAGCAGACCAAGTTTCAAGCAGCCCATTACTGCATACATTCTCCTAAGTCTGGCGTGAACAAACTTGCTGGAATTCTCGACGATTTATCTGGAATAAGGTCTGTTAGTGGATTTAACGGGCACAATAATTTCGTACAGTCCTATGTCTCTGATTCTTCTGATTTAGGCTGGAGTGTTGCTTTAAAGATTAAGGGTGACACCCACGATTTTTCATCTTATTCGGCAGCAGTGTCACGAATTTTTGATCTGCAAATATCAGCTATTCCAGACAGCTCCTCAGCTCAGACAAAGTCCTATATAAGAGATTTTATGGCTGCAAACCCTGCAGAGCGAAGACTGGAAATATATGTTCGCAACGGCCTTAATATAAATGAAATTCATTCTTCAGTCGCAGAGTTACTTTATTCTGAAGATAATAATTTACGCAGGCAGCTATCTGGCGGAGTTCATTTATACTTTCAAAATTTGGATATCAACCAGTTATCAGAGGTCGAATGGGATGTTCCACCCATCTGTATTTATGACGTTGGCATGGACGGTGAAGAAAAATGTTTGGAAGAGAATCATATTGATATCTTTATTGTTGCGCCAAACAAAGGATTCAAAACGAGAACAATTAACCCAAACAAATATATTCATCTTCCTCGTGGAGTAGGCCCCAATGCCTCAATGTCACTAGTTCTCTCGCAACTTGTTGATGGGGCCCAAGGAATGTCTAATAGTATTTATCAAGAAACACCATACTTAGAACTAAATACTGATAATGTTGTAACAGACGCCTATCTTGCTTGTACTCAGCTAATGCCATCCCTAGTAAATGATATCGGATTCCAAACTGAACAGTCGGTTATTTTGCCAGAGGGCTTAGCTGCATCTTGGGTTATCCTGCCTGGGAATGCTACCGATCCAGCAATGCTTTCAAGATATGTCAATTCGTCGACTCAGACTGAAAACCAAAGAGTTTTATGGGAATATAATGTCGATTTAACAGCTGGTCGATCCGATTACTTTATTTTGTCAGAAATAGCCTCGGGTTTTGAGCAAGCCCTTTCAACATCTAAGTTTCGGAATTTTGATAAAAACCGTATTGTTAGTGATCTCAGCCGAGTCGGTATAGCAGTTGGGGGCGAGGCCCTAAGAACAGGCATGAAAGCACTTGGTGTCATCGGTCAAGTGGGTGCTGTAAGGTTGTTTTCTCCTAGCCGCGATGATGCGCCTCTTCGTGATTCACGCTCTCAAATAGGATTAATTATTCCGGTAGATTCATTTGACAGTATTTTAGGCTCAAAGAGTCAAACAAAAGAGGGCTCTAATAAAAAGTCAGACCTTTTAGCTATTCAGTTATCTCTGGATAAAAGTAATGAATCTGAGCTCATAATTTCTGCTGCATCAATTGAAGCAAAATTCGCATCATCCATTTATGGCGATGACAAATCCGCTTTCGATCAAGCCAAACAAACGTTTGAACGGTTCAAAGATTTAGTAGATGGCTCGACAGATAGTGCTGGGGTGATTCAGAGGTTTATTTTATCTAGGTTAGTTAGGTATGGGCTTCAACTAAAACATGATTCTACTGCAGAAGAATATGTAACTCGGAATTACAAAATAATTGATAATATTCTTAAAGGTCAGATTAGATGGCGGAAGCCGGAGCATGGAGTTATCGTATGCTCAACAGAGGGTGAAATCACGTCTACTTCTCATAAGTATCAACTCGGTGGAAATGGGCTTAGAATCAGGCTTGCGCCCAATGAGTGGCCAGGTGAGAACGAGAGCGAAAACAATTTAATACAGTTACGTGCAAAGCTAAGAACAATTTTTGACTCTGGTGTGACAACTCAAATACCTACGCCCACTTCAGAGCCTATATCTAAATCCGAACCCTTAGTTATATCCGAACCTAAAGTTACATCAGAGCCCACAGTTGAATCGGAGCTAAAGGTTCAATCAGGAATCGAACCAGAATCAGTGTCTTTGGAAAATAGTGAACATGATTCTTTGAGTAAAATTTCAGATAAAGAAATACAAAAAAACTATGACAAGCTGCTCAATGCTTTAGTGCAGCGAGGAGTGGCAGTTTACCGCCCGGAAGATGGTGAACCATTCATTATCGAGGGTCCTGCCTCTGTCTTATATCGGTTGGACTTAGAATTTAATGTTGATCCTAAAAAGCTTGAGGCGCAACAAGATATTTTATCCATCAATTTTAGGTTGGAGGAGAATCAAAAAGTTCGGATCTATCAGCATCGAGGGAGTATGCATATTGATGTGCCAAAGCAACCTCATGAGCGATATTTCGTCAATGCCCAGTGGCTTTGGGCGAGATGGAAACGTCCTGTTAGTGGCCTTGCAGTTCCACTTGGCATTAATCAAAGAAAAGAAATCATTGATATTAATTTTTCTGCTTCAGAATCTCCACACTTGCTAATTGGTGGTACTACGGGAGGCGGTAAATCTGAGGCCTTGACGACCATATTAAGAGGTTTATTAGAGTATTATTCACAGTCAGAATTGGGTCTTATTATGGTAGACCCCAAAGGTAATGAGTTGATTGAATTTGAAAACTCACCATATTTGATAAGACCCTTGGGAACTAATGCTAGTGATGCTTTAGAGAGTCTAAATAAGTGTGTGAACGAGATGGAGCATAGAAACAAAGTATTATTTACTACAGCATCTCGAGCTCAAGGAAGAAAAATTAACTCTCTCACGGCTTATAACAAAGTAGTGGATCAAGCTGATAAATTACCATGGTGGCTTATTGTTTTAGATGAGTACTATGATTTGACAAGTGACCCTGAAGATAAGAAGCATGTTGAACAGTTACTTGGCAGACTTGCAGCCAAGGCTCGATCAGCGGGCATACATATTATTATTGCCACCCAAAAACCGACTGCAGAAGTTATTAACTCTACACTAAGATCTAATTTGCCAGCTCAGTTAGCTTTGAGTGTTAAAAGTAGTAGAGAGAGTTTAGTCATCATGGATGCTAAAGGGGCAGAGGTACTAAATGGATCGGGAGATGCATTCCTGAGATTGGGTGGTAAGCTAAATCGACTTCAGTGTGCAATGGTTGCTGAGGAATTCTAATTGGCTATGATTTATGTATATGAGGCTAAATGACTCTATTCGGATATATTTATATAATTTTTGGTTTGAAAATACAGGGATCCAGCATTTTCCAATATATATTTATCAATAATAATTTGATCGTCTAGACGCTCTAATTGATTTTGATACACTTCATCTGGTTTCAATTGTCTCAACAACTTCCTTGTGGCCGCAAAATAATGAAGTCCAGGTCTGAAAGAAAAGGGAGAGTTTTTACTCCCATCTCCATAAAAATCTCTTCCATGCTTAAATACGTCGGGTACCTTTAAAGAGTTAGCTATTTTTTGCTCACTGAAGTCAGATTCTGATGCTTTCGCCATGTGGTGTAGCTTATGGGATAGCTTAAAGATTTTGCCTGCTTTATCAAAATCCATTGCACAGACTTGTCCTAGGGCATCGGCAGAGAAAAAATATGTTTGTGTCTTAACTAGATTGGTGACATGGTCTCCTCCAATTAGGTCTCCTCCCGTGATAACAAGGCCATGAATTACACCAGACAGATAGTCATATGAATCGCTAAACATATCTGCAGAGATTTCAATGCAAGCCATAAGATTTATTTTTTGCTGGCCATAGACTACATCCCAATATTCTTTTTGAGCATTTGAGTACTCTAATGAATTTTTAGAGCCAACTAGGCATTTAGCCAACTTTTTTTCTATATTTTCAATATATTTGTTATTGGCACTTTTGATAAATTTAGTCATTTGGGAGGCTGATTTTTCCAAAACCCAATTTTCAATCGCATAGTGTTCTATAACCGCTCGTGCAAAAACTGCGGCAGCTAAAACATTATTATGCATAATGTATTCTAGAGATTTATTGCGGAGTAAAACAATTTTTAGAGTACTTTGGACGTTAAAGAGTCTAATCGCTGCTAGCGCTATAGAGCTAGAATCTGCTTTACTAAGAATGAGTTGATTGACATCTTTTTCTGATGCTTTAATGGTATCCCTTAAAGTATCTTGGAGTTTAAAATCTAGTCCATCTGTACCCAAATTGTTTTTAAAATTATTTTCATTTTTTAATTGAGTGATTAAGCAATCAAAGTGAACAGATATAAGATCACTAGAAATTTTTGTTGTCGCGGTTGCTAATAAATTTGAAAGCACATCCGTGATTCCATCTAAATTTACCTCATTTGATTTTATCGGGCTTTTAGGTTTTTGGTCACCAATGCGACATAGCCAGTTAATTTCAAAAAAAATCGAGTATGCGACTATGAGACATTTTTTTATTATTTCTATAGCCTGCGACTCGAGCGGTCGTAAAAGGACAACATGGCTTCCATAATTAGGATGAACATAATCGTTAATGGCTGACATACAGACAACTAAACGCTCGTCCATAACGCCATAATTTTTGCGTGGAACTGGCGTTTTTATTTCTCTTTTGGTTCTTGGCTTAAGTCTTGGAAGTACCCAAAAATATAATCGATCCATAATTTCTTGTGTTTTCTCTGAGTACTTCAATGATCTTGACTGCAGTGTCTTTATATCTTTAGCTATTAGCTGACAACGATCTGCTTCTTCTAACAGCGCTCTTATCATCATACTCGCACTCAAAATATCATCATCATGCATACATCGACAAACCGCTGACTCAACCTCTAACCATTTTGTATGCATACTCACTTCAATGAGTGGTCGAAGCTTTTGCGAGATTTTTATACTATTTTTTTTTGCCAATTGCCGACGAACTCTTGGAAGATCAGGATTTTTTATGTCTTCATAACACGCTTTGAATTGCTGAAGATTACTTACCCACTCCTTAAGACTAATTTCAATTTTAGCCCAAGAGTAATCGTTTCTTCGTAGCACTTCTGCCGGAGTATGCAAACGATCCAATGGTGATAGATCAATATTGGTCTGCGATGCAATTTCTGAGAATAAAATATTGGGATACATTAGTGGTTCACAGCTAAAACCGTCTCAAAACCATTATTACACCTGACTATAGTATTAAAAGTTGATTTTGTCACATGAGGCTTCTCTGATCGATCTGTAAATAGTCCATTAAATGAATACATCTAGTTTAACGGCTGAGGACAATGATATCTATGACTCACCAAATGAAAATTAGGATCTTTACGGATTTGAAACGGCTCTTAATAATGCATCTAATTGGTGTCGGGAAAAGCAAAAACGTAATCTTAAGCATAAGGGTACCGAGACTATATATTACGTCTCTCTGTCATCGTTACTTGAGCTCCATAAGAATATGTTGTTGACAAGATCCGTTAAAAGTCTCTATGTTTAAAAGGAATTTCAAACACAATATATCAGTGTGGCTCATAAAATTATGTCATCCAACATCATTAATTTAAATATCGAACTAGAAGCCCGACAAGGCCATCGCGCACTGACTGCAAAGCAGGAGATGACTGTTGAGTTGAGAAATTCGTACACTGAAAAAGTACGTCTTCGAAGATCGTTGGAGTTTCATAAAGTTGCATATAAGCATCGCGCGAGGGAGTATGTAAAAATTTTTGAGCGTATTGAGCTTCAGGAAGAGAAGCTGTTAAATTGTGCCATTGAGTAATAGAATTTGATGAGGATGATGAGACTTTTTTAGCTAAGTATGGAGACAGACTGTAAATGACATTTGATAATCAAACCCAGAAATTGAAATACATAGCTGGAATAAAGGAGCTCCTGCAACTTTTTTATGGCACTAAAAATCTCAACTCAACATATCGAAAGAAAATCGAATCTAAGGTGGATGGTTTTATTGCCGCTGGTATTTTAATAGACTTAATTTCTAAACAAGACCTCCAAAACATTATTGACGAGGAGCATATGGTAGCGTTTGGTATTACAAGAAATGAGCGTCGAGAAAAATTAAAATTCCAATCGAAATGTGCTGAAGTAGATTGGGAAATCTATGATATCCCTACTATTCACCGTTTTATCAAGACTTAGGGGCTGGGGAGTGGAAACCTTTTTTATAGGCATCGTAAGTGTATTAATTGGGACAGTCTCAGCCTCCTTTGCAGATGGCTACGACCGCATAGACTTCGACTACCGCAGCTACAAACCCAACACCTCCATAGGCTTCTATACCAACAAAACCTGTGACTTCATAAACATCGACCACATCGTCAGCCTAAAGGACGCATACGAGAGCGGAGCATCCTCTTGGGCCGCAAGTAAGAAGAAAGCCTTCGCTAACGACAGGTCTAATCATGTTCCTTCATGCGGCCGTGTGAATAGTTCTAAAGGCTCTGAAGGGCCAAGTGATTTCCTGCGCAGAAGCCGTGATGGCAGAGGTTTAGAGTATAAAATCGTTAGATTCTGTGAGTATGTGCAAAAGTATTATACTGTGAAGGTTAAGTACGGGCTGTCATTAGTTTCGAATGATAAGAAGGTTTTTCGCCTATGTGATCGAACTATTTAAATAACTGGGGATTTTTTAGAGTGGCTACCAAGCTATTACGACTTGATACCCAAGTGACCAAAGATTTTATTAACGGTATAGCAAGCTCTAATGGGCCAAGTCGATCCACTGGAACGCGCCTGCTCTTGAATGATAACTTGATTGCATGTCGTGATGTTGATGGCCAGATTTATGCAGTTCGAAAAGGTATGAACGCAGAAGCGGAAGCCATGCTGCGAAACATAGATTCTTAAGAGTATTGAAAGCCTCATCCTCTAATTAATTTGACCATTTGTTTAAGATAATTATAAATTTGATTCTAAATTATGTTTTTATTGAGAGCATGTTTACATGTATTTTTGTCTTCCAAAGTTTACTTTTCAGACCATATTTTGTTACCATCTAACTTCAGCACCGAGTTGATCCAGATTGCGGGGTGCTTTATAAATACCAGCTAAACCGGAGCGTTGATTAATCTCGACCTATTAACCCGATTTGGCTCTGCTGGATTGGGTTTTTTGCATTTTATGGGTTGGCTTTCCCTAAAAGCTGGGTATTTGATAACCAGATTGTGCGCCCGCATATTGCAAAGCACTAAAGAGGATAATGTTATGTCTAATATTAAAAATCCACCTA
>MDTF01009216.1_pt1 | contig 14929 bp, 7 predicted proteins | sample 811191 | NCBI WGS metagenome assembly MDTF01 (sample SAMN05326649, study PRJNA326480) | marine metagenome | isolation source: seawater | place: Southern Ocean | collected 2011
TGGTGCTTGTGCTGGTGATTACATCATTACTCGTGAGTTTACCGCGACAGATGACTGTGGCAACTTTACTGTAGCTACTCAGACGATCACAATTATCGATACAACTTCTCCAGTTCTGACGATCCCATCTGATTACACAGCTGAGTGCAGTGTTGATCACCCGATGGATGACGCTTCTGCGACAGACAACTGTGGTGATGTTGTTATTGCAGTTGAGAATTTCACAACTCCAGGTGTATGCGCTGGTGATTACATCATTACTCGTGAGTTTACCGCGACAGATGATTGTGGCAACTTTACTGTAGCTACTCAGACAATTACAATTATTGATACGACTTCTCCAGAGTTATTTATTCCACCTAATTATGAAGCTGATTGTGGAGATGAACTGTTGTTCATTGATGCTATTGCTTTTGACCTTTGTGGCGAGGTTACGATCGATCTTGTTGAGTCTTATGAGTACTCTTGTGAAACAAGCTATGTGATGTCTCGTACGTTTACAGCTACCGATGATTGTGGTAACAGCACTGTTGGTATTCAAGAAATAACAGTAACTGATACATCAGCTCCTGAATTCACCTTCGTTCCAGTTGACTTTACTTCAGAATGTTCAGAAGACATACCTTCTTCCATGGCCGTGGCAGTTGACAATTGTGGTTCAGTGACTATTGTTGTTACAGAAGAGACCACGCAGGGAATTTGTGCTGGAAACTATACAATTACTAGAACCTTCACAGCTATGGATGATTGTGGTAACGCATCTTCTGCTTCACAGCTCATTGATGTTGTTGATACCACAGCACCTGTATTTACAGATGTCCCATCTGATTACACAGCGGAGTGCAGTGATGAACATCCTTTCAATGAGGCTACAGCGACTGATAATTGTGGCGAAGTCTCTATTACTGTTGAGAATGTTACGACTCTTGGTTCGTGCGCAGGTGCTTATACAATAACACGAGTATTTAGAGCTTCAGATGACTGTGGAAATACATCTACTGCGATTCAGACGATTACGATTGTTGACACTACTGCTCCAGTTTTGTCAATTCCTGCAGATTACTCAGCTGAGTGCAGTGATGTCCATCCAATGGATGACGCGTCAGCGACTGACAACTGTGGTGAAGTGACGATTACAGTAGAGTCAATTTCAACTCTGGGTGCTTGTTCTGGTGAGTACACGATTACTCGAGTATTTACTGCTACGGATGATTGTGGTAATGAATCAAATGCTTCTCAGGTCATTACTGTTGTTGACACAATCGTTCCTGAGTTTACATTTGTTCCAGCTGATTATACAGTTAGCTGTTCTGATTTCATTCCTATGGATGAAGCTACTGCTACTGACAACTGTGGCGATGTTGTTGTCACAGTTGAAGCTACTACGACTCTCGGTTCTTGTGCTGGTAATTACACAATATCACGTGTGTTCACAGCTACAGATGATTGTGGTAATGCTTCTAGTGTTACTCAAATGATTTCGATTGTTGATATTATAGCTCCGGTGTTCGTGAGTGTCCCATCTGATTATACCGCTGAGTGCAGTGATGACCATCCCATGGATGATGCTACTGCTACTGATGACTGTGGTGAAGTAAGTATTTCAGTTGAGTCTACAACAACAGCTGGAGATTGTTCAGGAGAGTCCAGCATAACACGTGTGTTTACAGCAACAGATGATTGTGGCAATTCATCACAAGCGGTTCAGGTGATTACGATCATTGATTCAACATCTCCTGTGTTTACGGATTTCCCAGCAGACTACACAGCTGAGTGTTCTGATGAGCTAGTATTCGATGACGCTTCTGCGACAGACAACTGTGGTATTGTAGATATTCAAGTTGTAGATCAAATCACTCTTGGTTCTTGCCCGGGATTTTACACTCTTGCTCGTGTGTTTACCGCTGCCGATGGGTGCGGTAATTCGACAACTTCAATTCAAACGATAACGGTTGTTGATACGACCTCCCCTGTTCTGACGATTCCTGCCGATTATACTGCTGAGTGTTCTGATGAAATCACATTCGCTGATGCTTTCGCTACTGATGGATGTGGAGACGTAGAGATCAATGTAACAGATTATTACACTCCGGGAAATGCTGAGGGAAATTATACTATTTCTCGCTTGTTCATTGCGAATGATGATTGTGGAAACTTTAGTTCAGGAGTACAAAATATTTCAGTTGTTGATACAACAGCTCCAGAAATGACAATTCCAGCAGATTACACCATGGAGTGTGATTTGGAGATGGTACTTGATGACCCGACTGTTATTGACAATTGTGGTGAGGTCACAGTTACTGTTAGTACTTTCACTATCAGTGGAAGTTGTGCAGGTAATTATGAGTTCCTCAGAACTTTTACAGCAACCGATGATGCTGGGAATTCAACATCTACAACACAAATAATTACTGTTGTAGATACTACGGCCCCTGTGTTCTCATACGTTGAAGGTGGTGAATTTGTAGCGCTAAATGGTGCTGATGGAGATGAAATTGAAAGTGATCCTTTTGTTATTGTATTGGATGGATGTGACGAATCGCCTTCATGGAGTTATGAAGATGTAGTCACAGATGTAGATGGAGCTGTAACAACCACTGAGAGAACTTTCACAGTTGTTGATGATTGTGGCAATTCCTCAACGTTTGTTCAGATCATCGAATTTATACAAGTGATCGAAGGTTGTACGGATGATACAGCTTGTAACTATGATTCTTCCGCGAATCAAGATGATGATTCTTGTGTTTATCCACTTTTTGCATATGACTGTGATGGAGAGTGTCTCAATGATGTGAATGAAAACGGGATCTGTGATGAATTAGAGGTTTATGGTTGTATTGACATCACTAACCCCGCCTTCAATCCATTAGCGAACATGGATGACGGATCTTGTCTGCTTGGAGGATGTGTGATTCCATATGCTTGTAATTACGATGTTGATGCAGATTATCAAATAATGGGTGCTTGTGAATTCTATAGTTGTGCAGGTTGTACGGATGATTCAGCTTGTAATTATGATGAGGATTCAAGTCTGAATGACGGAAGCTGTTATTATTCAGACTATGCTTATGACTGTGATGGAGAGTGTATTAATGATGATGACTTAGATGGCATCTGTAATGAGTTTGAAGTGCCTGGTTGTACAGATTCAACGAACCCAGGATATAACCCTAGCGCTACTGACGATGACGGTTCTTGTCTGGTGGGTGGTTGTGTATTGTCTTTTGCTTGTAACTACAATCCGGACGCTGACTACATCATTGTTTCTGACTGTGATTTCGCATCATGTGCAGGTTGTACGGATGATTCAGCTTGTAACTATGATTTCGAAGCAACATTAAGCGCAAATGGAACTTGTACGTATCCACTCAATCAATTTCTTGATTGTGACGGAGCTTGTAACAACGATTCCGATGGTGATGGTGTTTGTGATGAATTGGAGGTCTTTGGATGTACTAACCCAGAAGCAAACAACTACAACATATACGCTACAGAAGATAACGGATCTTGTATTATCCAAGTTGGAGGTTGTGTTCTTTCGTTTGCTTGTAACTTCGATCCTGTAGCAGATTACTACTTGCCAGGATCTTGTGATTTCTCTTGTTTAGCAATGATGGGAATGCCTAGTGGTGGAAGTTGTGCCGATATTCTAGCTTGTAACTTCGGAGATGAAGCTGCCTGTGTTTACACGGATTCTGACGGTGTTCTTTGTGCCATCGTTGGTTGTATGAACGATGCCGCTTGTAACTATGACGACGAAGCGCAAGTTTCAGGTATGTGTGATTACACTTCATGTTTAATCTCTGGTTGTACCAATAACAATGCTTGTAATTTTAACGCTCTTGCGAATACAGATAATGGCTCTTGTGATTTCTTCAGTTGTGTGGGATGTACAGATTCTCTTGCAAACAACTTCAATCCAGACGCAACAACAGACAATGGGCAATGTGTCTTCGATGTTTTGGGTTGTATGTCTTTAATAGCCTGTAACTTCGATCCTGTTGCAACAGTAAGCAATGGAGATTGTGATTATGCTTCATGCTACGGTTGTAATTTAGAATCAGCTTGTAACTTCAGTCCAGATGTTATCTACAACGATGGTACTTGTAGCTTGGCATTGTTTGGTTATGATTGCAACGGAAGCTGTCTAAACGATTCAGATTCGGATGGTGTTTGTGATGCTGACGAGGTGGTAGGTTGTACCGACTTGAATGCTTCAAACTTCAATCCTTTAGCTACTGAAGATAGTGGTCAGTGTCTGTTAGTGTCTGCTGGATGTTTAAATCAAACTGCTTGTAACTTTAATTACGCAGCTCAGATAGATGACGGCTCATGTGAGTATACAAGCTGTTCAGGTTGTATTGCTCCTTCAGCATGTAACTATGACTCTGAAGCTATTTTAAGTGATGGAACATGTGTCTTTGGATTATGTGATTTTGTAGAAGGCTGTATTTACCCTAGAGCTTCAAATTACAGTGCGTCTGTAACTCAAGACGATGGCTCTTGTGTCTTCTCAGGATGTGTAAATAACAATTACTCCAACTACAATATGTATGCAAATACTGACAACAGTGGCTGTTCTAATACGCCGATGAACGCCGACTTTAATTCAGATGGTGTTGTTCAACTTGCAGATCTCTTAGAGTTCTTAATCTCTTACGGTCAAGCTGGTCCTGACTGGTCGATGGATTGGGTTGCCAATGCTTGTGGAGTTGTTCCAGATGCTCTTGCAGATGTGTTCGAAGAAAATTCTAATGGTTGTACTTATGAGACAGCCTCTAACTATGATCCTACAGCGACCATTGATTTGGCCAACTGTGTGTTCACTGGTTGTACAGATATGGAAGCGATGAACTTCAATCACATTGCCAATACAGATGACTCAACTTGTTCATACCATGTTTGTCCTGACTTCAATGGTGATGGTGTTGTCCAAGCTTTAGACCTTTTAGACTTCCTCTTGGCTTGGGGAACTGAATATGAGTAACAATTCAGATATTCAATTGAGATGTAATTAATACGAAGTGGTTTTACACTTTTAAAAGAAAGGGTTAGTCAATGTGACTGACCCTTTTTTTATTTTAAAACGTGATAAGATGTTTTGTTGAAGCAAAAAATATGTAGTATTTTTGCAAAAAAAAACAAAAATGATGAATGTTCTTATACAAAAAGTTTGCTCTTTGACAATTGTAATTTGTTGTAGCGTTTTCTCTATTGGAGTTCATTGCCAAGTAGAAGTGTTGAATTCTGTATGGTTATTGAATGAAGGAGGATCTTTAGAAACACCTTCAGTGGGTGTCTATAATCCCACCGAAGACACGTTTGTGGTGGTGATGGAATTTGAAGAGGCTGGATTTACAACTGATGTAATTGTAGCTGATGGTGCTGCATTTGCGGCAGCAGATAATCGAATCTACAGATTCAATTTGGATACATATGAAGTTGAAGCTTCAGTAGAACTTGAAGGTGTTAGAAATCTTGCATACTACAATGGGGCTATTTATGCAACACGAGGTGAGTACGATTTTGAGACTGGGGGGTCGGTGGAGTTTGATGCTTACTTTATTTGGTTCAATTCAGAAACATTGATTTGGGAAGGAGAGCTTCCGGCTGCTGAAGGAGTAGGGTTTGATTCTGAAGGACTGGTTGTGAAAAATGGTGTTGCTTACATTGCGATTAACCATGCTTTTACTTGGGGCGAAGAAGTAGGATTGTTGGGTGTTTATGACTTAGAGACGGGAGACTATGCAGAGCACGATTTGGGAGAGAATGGAAAGAATCCTGTACATCTGAAAGTAACGGACAATGAAGTTTTGCTTGTCAACAATACTGATTGGTCGGCGACAAGTATATCACGTGTTGAGTTGCCTTCGTTGGGAGCTTCTCTAGCTGCAGTCAACACAATGACTGTGGCGGGTGTATCATCTGGGTGCAATGCAGCTTCTTTAATAGGAGATGAGCTGGTTTTTCAAATTGTAAATGAAGCGGGAATGCGCAGAGCATCGGTGTTCGATTTAACGCCATCAAGTGAAATGTGGGGGCCTGCTACTGATGTGTATTACAGCATGGAGGTGAGTCCCGTAAATGGAGATGTTTATGCTACGGTCACCAATTTTGTAGGTGATGCTGAAGTTCAAATTTTAGACGCTTTTGGGACTTTGATTTCATCTTTCCAAGCTGGCGCTATTCCAGGTGGAATCGCTTTTGATGTTAGATCTGTAGTTGGAATTTCTGACTTGGAGGTGGTTGATGGAAGCTTTTTAGTAGGGGAGTATGATTTGATGGGCAGGGTATGGTCACCTGGAAACAGAGGTGTTAAACTTGAAAGAAGGTCAGACGGGACTACCCGTGCTATTTACATAGCAGAGTAAAAGCCCTGCTGCAAGTAGAAGTTTAAGCCATGCAGATAACTGCGTGGCTTTCTTTTGCCATGTAAAATAAGTAATCACGAGGGTGATTCCACCAAACAATCCTTTAGTTATGTTAAATTCTGAGCTAAAGGTTATCCAAACGACGGAGCCAATTAGAATCAATGTAAGCGCGCCTACAAGGCGCCAGCTAGTTTGAGGGCTATATGCTATTGGTAGTGTGAGGTGTCCTGCCTTTTTATCGCCATCGATATCTTCAATATCTTTTACGACTTCTCGAGTAAAGACAATCACAAAAGTCAGTCCCAGCAAAGCACCAAACTCCCATAGGAATATGGTGATATTCATCAATGTGGTCATGGATGTGTCTATTTGGTCAGCATATGCAAATGGAATCACAGAGGATATTGCAGCTGCTACGGCTACATTTCCGACAAGGACCCGTCCCTTTAATTTTGTAGAATAGAAAAACAACAGAATGCTAAGGGCAACAGCTATCACAAGGGGAATGTAGTTTTCAATTTTCCAGCACAGACAGGCGGCAAGCACAATTCCGACAGTTGTCAATGCCCAATGGCTAATGAGTGCAATTCTTCTTTTTAAAACGATACCCACTAATGCTCGTTCAGGTTTGTTAACTCTGTCTTCTTTAATGTCAAAATAGTCATTGATGATATTTCCACCTGCAGCTAAAAATACCAAGGGAAGAGTAATGAGACATTCTAAAAGCCAATCACTATTCTTGACTAATGCTCCGTAGCTTTCTCTGAGTACGACAATTGAAATAAAAATAATAATCAGATTGGCAGGTCTTATGACTCTAAACCAAGCGTAAAATGGCGATGAGGTTACAGGTTCTTTAACCATGTGATGCATCAATTAGATTCTCAGTTTTTGAAGTTGTTAAAGCGTAATTAAATCCAGAATGGATTGCATGTGCTCCATGTCGCCCCGCTTTATCTAGTGCCAAGTATCCCACCTGTAGATTGCTAACATCCATAGAGTCGGTGATTCGCTTGACTGCTGTTTCACATGCTGCCTGAGGGTGAAGTCCACCTCTCATCAGCTCAACAACTAAAAAGCTGCCCACTGTTCTCATAACAGCTTCTCCCAATCCAGTCGCAGTGGCGGCTCCCACAGCTCCGTCCACAAAAAGTCCGGCTCCGATGATGGGGCTGTCGCCAACTCTGCCGTGCATCTTGAACGCGACACCACTTGTGGTGCATCCACCTGAGAGTCGGCCATCATTGTCCAATGCAAGAATCCCTATGGTGTCGTGATTTTCAATATTGATGACAGGTTTGTATTCATGTTTCTCCATCCAAGTAACCCAAGCCTCACGGGCATTGTCTGTTAAGAGTTTTGTGCTTTTAAATCCGGACTCTAAGGCAAACATTTTAGCACCTTCGCCCACGAGCATCACGTGAGGTGTTTCTTCCATTACTTTTCGTGCAACTGAAAGCGGGTACATAATGTCTTGCATGGCAGCGACAGAACCGGCTTGTCCAGTGTGGTCCATACAGCATGCATCCAGTGTTACGATTCCATCTCTATCAGGTAATCCTCCAAGACCTACAGAAAGGCCTTCAGCATCTTCTTCAACCGTTCTTGCAGCAGCTTCAATCATGTCTAGAGCAGTTCCTCCCTTAGAAAGTGCCCCAAAGCCAGCCGCGTTCGCTTGTATCCCATGATTCCATGTGCTTACCATTGTTGCTCCTATTTTGCCTAAAGGTAAAATTGTGCTTGAAGGTTTGGCGATTTCAGCTCCGATCATTCGGTGAATAGCAAAGGGTGCAAGTCCAACTAATCCACCAAATTTGGCTAGCTTTTCAATGAAACTCCTTCGGTTTGGTTTGTTTGATTGACTCATGCCTCCAAGGTAGTAAAAGATTTGATTTGTAGATAAATATTTAACTGATAAGTCTGGGGCAAATGTCGATCAGATTGCAATGCGCTGTAAAACAACAAAGGTCCCCGAAGTGGGGACCTTTGTCATTAAAAACACAGTTGGATTTACTTTGACTCTTCGTCAGTAACTTCCTCGAAGTCAACATCTGTAACTTCTTTCTCTCCTGGTGAAGCATTCTCTTCAGTTCCAGTTGAGCCTTCGTTAGATGCTCCAGAACCTGCAGCGCCGTCTTGAGCATACATTTCTTCGCTTGCAGCTTGGAAGGCAGTATTCAGCTTTTCGATGCGGTCTTTGCAGGCATCAACGTCACCCAGTTCATGAGCTGTCTTGAGTTCTGTCAAAGCTTCGTTGATTGGAGTCAGTTTTTCAGCGGGGATCTTGTCACCAAACTCTTTGAGTTGCTTCTCAGTTTGGAAGATTAAAGAGTCAGCTTGGTTGATTGTTTCAACTTTCTCCTTCGCTTCTTTGTCAGCGTCAGCGTTAGCTTCAGCTTCCGCCTTCATACGCTCGATGTCTGCTTCAGATAGACCTGAAGAAGCTTCAATACGTACGTTGCTTTCTTTTCCTGTAGCCTTGTCCTTTGCACTCACGTTAATGATACCGTTTGCATCGATATCGAAAGTAACCTCAATTTGCGGTACTCCACGTGGAGCAGGTGGTATGTCAGACAGTTGGAACTGACCGATGCGGTGATTGTCCTTCGCCATAGCTCGCTCTCCTTGATAAACGTGCAGGTCAACACTTGGTTGACTGTCCGCTGCAGTAGAGAACGTTTCAGACTTCTTTGTTGGAATCGTTGTGTTAGCCTCAATGAGTTTAGTGAAAACACCTCCCATAGTCTCGATACCTAAAGAGAGTGGAGTCACGTCTAAAAGAAGAACATCTTTCACATCTCCTGTGAGTACACCACCTTGAATGGCAGCTCCGATCGCAACAACCTCGTCTGGGTTCACACCTTTGGAAGGCTCTTTGCCGAAAAACGCCTTGACTGCATCTTGAACAGCTGGGATTCGTGTAGACCCACCTACCAAAATAACCTCGTCGATATCTCCTTTGCTTAGACCTGCAGATTTAAGAGCTGATTGACATGGCTTGATCGATCTCTTAATGAGATCGTCACAAAGCTTTTCAAATTTCGCACGGGTGAAAGAACGGACAAGGTGCTTAGGCACGCCGTCAACTGGCATGATGTAAGGAAGGTTGATTTCAGTCGTTGTTGTGCTTGAGAGCTCAATCTTCGCTTTCTCAGCAGCTTCTTTAAGACGCTGTAGAGCCATAGGATCTTTGCTTAAGTCAAGTCCACCATTCTCGTCTTTAAATTCAGCAACGAGCCACTCGATTAAAAGTTGGTCGAAGTCGTCACCTCCAAGGTGAGTATCGCCATCGGTAGAAAGAACTTCAAAGACACCATCACCCAATTCGAGGATACTCACATCGTGAGTACCACCACCAAGATCGAATACAACGATTTTTTGGTCGATCGATTTCTTGTCTAAACCGTATGCCAAAGCAGCAGCTGTAGGCTCGTTGATGATACGTTTCACTTCAAGTCCAGCAATCTCACCGGCTTCTTTAGTCGCTTGACGTTGCGCGTCATTGAAATAAGCAGGAACAGTAATGACAGCTGCAGTTACATCAGTTCCAAGGTGGTCTTCAGCGGTTCTCTTCATCTTTTGAAGAACCATTGCTGAAATCTCCTGTGGAGTGTATGAGCGGTCGTCAATCTTGACACGTGGAGTGTTGTTCTCTCCTTTGATAACTTCATATGGCATGCGTCTAATGTCCTCAGCTACATCGTCGAACGATGAGCCCATAAAACGTTTGATGCTAGAAATAGTCTTCGTAGGATTGGTGATGGCCTGACGCTTTGCTGGCTCTCCCACTTTTCTTTCGCCATCTGCGATAAAAGCAACGATAGAAGGCGTAGTGCGCTTTCCTTCGCTGTTGTTGATTACGACAGGTTCATTTCCCTCCATTACTGATACACAGCTGTTGGTTGTTCCCAAATCGATTCCGATGATTTTACTCATAATTGAATTTATTTTTTGTTTATATCCGCTCTAAGGCAAATCCCTTGCCAGTTAAATTATTTTTGATACGACGTTCAACTTGTCAGTTTTATATGTCATTTTCATTTATTCTATTCATCTAAACCTGACACCCTGTCCGATTCCCCTTACTTTTGTGCACGTGAATCACAAAGAAAACAAGTCGGTCGATACTCCCGTAACATTTGCCGTTCTCGGTTACGGTCACATTGGAAGACGTCATGCAGCTTCGATCTCTGCGCATCCGGGTGCTTCGCTGCATGCAATTGCTGATATTTCTTCTGTAGTGTATGCTCATGATGACGATGTGGAATCACCATTGATATTCGATTCGTTAGAATCTTTGCTTTCATGCTCTGAAGCAAATACTGTTGATCTTCCCGAAGTGGTGTGTGTTTGCACTCCAAATGGTCTTCACGCTCAGCATTGCATAGCCATTTTAGAGGCTGGATGTCATGTGGTTCTAGAAAAGCCAATCGCACTTTCACTTTCCGATGCCCGAATTATATCGGAGGTTTCCATGTCTTCAGGTAAACATGTTTTTTGTGTGATGCAAAATCGATTTGCACCACCATCTGTTTGGTTAAAAGGATTGGTTGAATCTGGAGATCTAGGGAAAATACATCAAGTTCACATTCAGTGTTTTTGGAACCGAGATGACTCTTATTACTCAGCTTCTCACTGGCGGGGAACCCTGGCTTTAGATGGGGGGCCATTGTTTACTCAGTTTTCACACTTTATCGATGTGATGTATTGGATTTTTGGAGGTATTGAATCACCGCGAGCGATTTTTCGAAATCAATCACATTTGCACAATACAGAATTTGAAGACTCGGGGTCAGTCTCGTTCGACTTTAAGCGAGAAGGCTTTGGGACTTTCACCTTTTCAACAGCGCTTGACCGCTCCAATTTTGAAAGCTCACTGACACTTATTTCAGAAAAAGGGACAGTCCGTATTGGCGGTCAGTATATGAATCAAGTGGTTCACTGTGATGTGCAGGGCTACAAACTCCCAATTCTCCCCATTGCAGCTCCTCCGAATGATTATGGCTCCTTTAAAGGCTCCGCTTCCAACCACCACCATGTTATGGCAAATGTCGTTGATGTGCTTCGCCATGGAGCGACTCTCGCGACTCCCATTTCTGAGGGAGTGGATGTTGTAGAAATCATAGAGTCAATGTATGCTTCTGCTCCACGCCCTTTGTGAAGTTGGTGCATGATCATGTGGTTTCTTAGCGGAGCATTTTTGCAGAGTCTACAAATGGCGCTAAAATCCAAACAACTGGTCGAAGCCACCATGCGATGGAAACTAGCCTAGCGCGCGAAACAGACTTCGCTCCGAACTCTTTATAAAATTGATCAACCCCAGGGTCTGAACTTCCGCCAAAGTCGAATGTAGATGCTCCTTTTTCCAGCGCATGTTCCATCGCGAAAGCAAGCATTGAAATCGATGCTATTCCAGAATGTTGACTGCGCACTTGGCCTCCGAATGCATAAAGACATGTGTCAGGTGTGGTGAACACAAATCCACCGGCTGCGATACAGTCTCCATTTGAGTCGATCGCCTCTACGGCAAAGCTGAAAGATTCTGAAGAAATAGCCTTCAGAAGTTTTGAGAGCTGGGCGTTGTTAGATTTTAAGTTCTTTCTGTTCCTGCTTTCAGCATGAAGATGAATGACTGATTTCCAATCTGCGACCAGATTGCATTTTATTCCAGATCTTGCTGCGCGACGTATTTGTTTTCGGCGAGTTGAAGGAAGAGGAGTCTTAAGGTTCGATTGTCTGGTATGTCTCCATTGGGTTTTAAATCCCACAGGCTCATTGTCTTTGACAAACGACGAAATGCAGTCGGAGGGAGGGAGGTCAATCATTTTGATTGACTCAGTTCGCAATAGCCAGTGTTCAAAAAGAGCTTTAATTTCTGGCAGAGTGCAGTCAGTTGACAATCCGCAATCAAGAGCCCAAGGTGGAGTTGCTAGTACTTTCAACCCTTTCATTGAAAAAGTTGAGAGTGCAGAATGTGTATTGTTAATTTTAAAAACAAAAGATTGAGCTCCGCAGTTGTCTAACCATGGAGAGCAGAGAAAGGGTTTGTCGTGAGTTAACGCATTGTCAACGACTTCAACACTCATCCTCCAATACTGCGCTTCACCGCTTCGAATTCTCTGTCGCCACGAAAGAGGTCTTCACCAAGTGATAGCCACTCTAGTGCGGCAGATCTGTCAATTGTTGAGAGAAGTTCTGCATTGTAGATGATGGCATAGTGAAGCAGGTTTGTTTGGACTTCGCGAAGTCCTTTCCCACCTTGTTCGATGAGAAGGTTTCTTGCGATTTCATATGTTTCAGTTGCTTCTTTCTTAGAGTTGATGAGCTGATATGCAGCGGCAAACATCAACCAAGCGCCTGGATCTTCAGCATCAATGCTGGTGAGATACTTGTAGTAAGACTTGGCTTTTGTGTACTTTTCGTTGTCCATCTCTGTTTCTGCAACGTTGGAGGCATGTTCCCAAAGGTCATCATAGAACTCCATATACTCAAAATAGTACTCAGATTCTTTGTCTTTTTTTACAAATTTCGACGTGTACTTTAAGCTGTTTTTAATGGCTTTGTTTTTGTCAGCTTGGTATTGTTCTCTAAGTTCGTGGTCGTCGCTTACATGTATCCCTAAATAGGCTTGGGCCATATAGATATAAGGGAGGGGAAGTTTCTTGGTTTTGTCGTTTTCAGTGTACCGTATGCACTTGTATAGAACGTTCTCGTATTTTTCATCCACAATCCACATTAACAGTTTGTTGTATTCATCCTGTGTGATAAGTGGTTTTCTATTTTTGTCTTCATCATCTTGGTTTCCTTTTTGGGCAGAAAGATTTGAGGAAAAAACGGTAGACGCAGCAAAAAGGATTGAAAAAATCCAAGTAGCCCTGTTAGTTTGAGTTATCATATTTAGTTAAATACAGATTTCATGCCGAAAGATAATATATCTTCGCGCAACCATGCAAGAAACTAGAACGAGCTTTGTCTTATTATTGGTTGCGACTCTTTTCGCAACGTTGATTTCGTCCTCTGTATTGTCTCAAGGAACTGTCAAGGGTTTCGTTAGATCTGAGGCTACAGGAGAGGCTGTTATGTTTGCAAGCGTTTCTCTTGAGGGAACCAAACACGGTGTTGTAACAGATGTGTCAGGTTTCTATAGTATCAGTAAAGTTCCAGCGGGTCAGTACAACTTAATTGTCTCGAGTCTTGAGTATAAAAACTATAAAGACATAGTTCAAGTAATCAACAATAAAGTTCTGACTAAGAACTATTTGCTGGGAGATGGTGTGATCCAGCTAGATGGAGCTGAAGTGTCTGCAGATAGAGAGGAGCAGCGCAACAGTGTGAGGATGTCTGTTGAGACTATCAGGCCTGCTGATTTAAAAAATATCCCCAGTTTTGGTGGACAAGCTGACTTGGTTCAGGTGCTTCAAGTTCTTCCGGGGTTTGTGTCTACAGGTGACCAGGGAGGTCAGCTTTACATCCGAGGCGGTTCTCCCATTCAGAATAAAGTTTTACTTGACGGAATGATTGTTTACAATGCATTCCATAGTATTGGGCTTTTTAGCGTATTTGATTCAGACGCCCTGGCCAATGCGGATGTTTATACAGGTGCTTTTTCTGCGAAATACGGTGGTAGAATTTCTTCTGTCATGGACATCAAGACACGAGATGGCAACATGCGTGAGCAGAAAGTAATCCTAGGTGCCAGCCCTTTCGGGGCGAAGATTATGCTGGAGGGACCACTTAAGAAAATGAATAAAAATGCTGGAGGTATAAGTTATTTGCTCTCTATGAAGCACAGTTATTTGGAAGAAACATCTCAGTTTTTGTACCCCTATATTGACGGAGGCAGGTTGCCTTTTGGTTACACGGATACATATGGAAAGATTACTTTTGGTGGTGCTGGGTCTAAGATTAGCTTGTTCGGTTTTGGGTTTTCTGATCGTGCAAGTGTATTAGACGATTCTACGGGTGTATCCTTTGCTGATTACAGATGGAAAAACATAGGAGGAGGTGGAAATTTCACCATCGTGCCTCCAGGTAGCGCAGTTCTTGTGAACGGTCACTTTGCGATCAGCAAGTATGGTATTGGTCTTGAAGAGGGCTCATTGAGCAACCGTTATAGCGATGTGAATGGTTTTAATTTTGGTCTTGATTTTAAATATATTTTGGGAGAAGACAGAGTTGAATATGGCTTAGAAGTGGTTGGTTTAGAAACAGATTTCCAAACATTCAATGCTTTGGGAGCCATCGTAGAGCAGGCAGAAAACACGACGGAATTCGGAGGGTACATTGATTATACAATTAGCAGAGGTGATTTGATTGTACAGCCAAGTTTGAGAATGCAGTACTACAGCTCTTTGGCCAAATTTAGACCTGAACCAAGAATAGGTATAAAGTACAAGTACAGTGAAAGGTTGAGGTTAAAGTTTGCTGCAGGTATGTACTCTCAGAATGTGATCTCTGCGAACTCTGACCGAGATGTAGTCAACCTGTTTTACGGTTTCCTTTCTGGTCCGGACAACCTTCAGTCGGATTTCGTCAACCCTGATGGTTCCGTGAGAGAA
>MDTF01009808.1_pt1 | contig 14928 bp, 11 predicted proteins | sample 811191 | NCBI WGS metagenome assembly MDTF01 (sample SAMN05326649, study PRJNA326480) | marine metagenome | isolation source: seawater | place: Southern Ocean | collected 2011
AAAAAAGATAAAAATAAAAAACTTTTACACGTATGGAATAAATTCAAAATCACAATTTCATATTAAAAATATCAAACAAGTTAAAGAATTTTCGGAGTACGATCTGGCAATTAAGTTACCAGGAAAAAAATACGTGATTATTAATAAAATTAAGATACCACTTCTTGGGATTCACAATATTCGAAATTCAACAGCAGCTGTCGCCGTAGCATTAACAATTGGGATATCTCAAAATATTATTAAAGCTGGATTAAAAGAATTTAAAGGAGTTCAAAGAAGATTTAACAAAATTTTTACACATAGAGAAACTAGCTTCTATGATGACTACGCACATCATCCAACAGAAATTAAAGAAGTATTAAATGGAGTCAAAGCTGCTTACAAAAAAGAAGAAGTTATTTGTGTATTCCAACCACACAGGATATCCAGGTTAAAAGATCTTAAAAAAGAATTTAGTTTATCATTTAAGAAAGCAGATACTGTAATTTTATGTCCAGTGTATGCAGCGGGTGAAAAAATAAAATTAGGATTTAATTACAACAGATTTGCAAAAGATATTATTAAAAATTCTGCAGTAACATTATACATGATTAATGATCAATATGAATTAGCTAAGTTAATAAAGAATACTATCCATGGAAAAAAAATAGTTATTGGCATGGGTGCTGGCACCATTTCAGCATGGATGAGGGAGTTGCCAAGTTTAATATAATGCTATTAGAAGAATTAACAAAATTTTCAAATGAAATTGATAGTAAGATTTATTTTGATTATGATTTAAAAAAAAGTAATTGGTTTAATATTGGCGGTAAAACAAAAGTTTATTTTAGACCTGATAATTTATCTGATCTGATTTTATTTTTAAAAATTTTTGGAAATAAAGAAAAAATTCATATTTTAGGAGCAGGATCAAATACTCTTATAAGTGATAATACGTTTGATGGTGTTGTAATTAGATTGGGAAAAAACTTTTCTAATATATCAATATTACCTAATGGTATAATAGTTGCAGGCAGTGCTTGTCTTGACAAAAAATTGTCTGATTTTGCCCAAGAAAATGAAGTTGGAGGTTTTGAATTTTTAGCATGTATACCTGGAACTATTGGAGGTGGACTTAAGATGAATGCAGGATGTTTTAATAAGGAATTTAAAGATATACTGATTTCAATTCAAGCAATTGATAAAGAAGGTAGGGTTCTGACAATACCAGCAAATAAAATAATCTTTAAATATAGAAACAATGATTTATCAGATGATTTAATATTTTTAAGTGCCTCTTTTAATGGTAAAAAAAAAGATAAAGAAAAAATAAAAAAAAAAGTTTTTGAATTAAAAAATAGAAAAAATAACACTCAACCAACAAGAATCAAAACAAGTGGCAGCACATTTAAAAATCCAGTTAATCAAACAGATAAAAAAGTTTGGCAATTAATAAAAGAATCAGTACCATTAGATACCAGTTTTGGAGATGCGTGTATTTCAGATAAACATTATAACTTCTTTGTAAATAAAAATAATGCTAGCTTTGATGATATGAATAAACTTATAAAATTTGTTCAAGATGCAGTTCATAAAAAAACAGGCATTATTTTAGAAAAAGAAATTAAGACATTAGAATAACTATGAAAAAAAGAATTTTAGTACTTTGTGGAGGAATATCTAAAGAACGATTAGTTAGTCTGGATACGGGAAAACAAGTAACTAGTGAATTAAAAAAAAATAAATATAATGTTATAACTAGTGAGCCAGATCAAACTTTATTAAAAAAGATAAAACTATTCAAACCAGATATAATTTTTAATGCATTACATGGACAGTATGGAGAAGACGGTTATATTCAAACAATTTTAGAAACTCATAAAATTCCGTATACTCATTCAGGTGTGATTGCATCTTCTTTAGCAATGGATAAAGAAATCTCAAAAAAAATTTTTATTAAAAATAAGATATTAACACCAAAATATATTAAATTTGATTATAAAAAAAAGACATCAAATATTATCAGAATTATTGAAAAAAAATTAAAGTTTCCTGTTGTTATAAAACCAATTAATGAAGGTTCAAGTGTAGATGTGTATATTTGTACTAAAAAAAATATAATCAAAAATTTAAAAGCATTAAGTGTCTATAATCAAATTTTGATTGAAGAATTTATTGCAGGGAGAGAGATACAGGTAGCTATAATGGGTACCAAAACATTAGGTGTAATTGAATTAGTGCCAAAGAGAAAATTTTATGATTATGAAGCAAAATATAATTCAAATGCAAAAACAAAACATATAATTCCAGTAAGTCTTGAAAAAAAAGATTTACATGAAATCACAACTATTACTCGTAAAGCTCACCGACTTATTGGTTGTAGAGGTGTTACTAGATCTGATTTTAAGTTTTTTAAAGGGAAATTTTATTTACTAGAAATTAATACTCAACCAGGGATGACCAAACTCTCACTAGTGCCTGAAATAGCCAATTATATAGGTATAAGCTTTATAAAATTAATTGAATGGATTCTAAAAGATGCATCAATTAATAGATAAAAAGAAGAAGATAATAGTATATCTATTATTTCTATTCATATTAAGTACAGTAAATTTAAAATTTTTAGAAAATCAAAATAGCAATTTTTCTACAATTAATGAAATTAATATTGAAGGACTTTCAGCTGCTGATAACTTAAAAATTTATAATGAATTAAATAGTTTATTTTATAAAAATATTTTATTAGTTAGAAAAGCTGAAATTCAAAAAGTCATAAGTAAGTATAATGCTATAGAAGAGTATAATATCAAAAAAATTTACCCTTCAACAATTAACATACATATTAAACCAACTAAATTCGTTGCAAGACTTTCCAATAATGATCATTTAATTGGTGCCAATGGCAAGCTGATTGTAGATGAAAAAAATAAGGATTTATTACCTTATATATTTGGAAAATATAGTTCAATTGATTTTTTAAGTTTTAAAAAAAATATTACGCAATCTAGATTTTCTTTTACAAACATCAAAACATTGTATTTTTTTCCCTCACATAGGTGGGATATTTTAACCAATAACGATATTTTAATAAAGTTGCCGCAGGACAATCTTTTTGAATCACTTAACTTGGCTCATAAAATTATAAATAGTAATGATTTCAAAAATAAAAATCTTGTTGATTTAAGAATAAATGATCACCTGATTGTAAAATAATGAATACTGAAAATTTTCAAACCTTTTTTGATTGTGGCTCATCTAAAGTTAGAGCTGGTATATTTAATAAAAATAATCAGAATGAAGCCTTTTATTCTGAAAGTGAATTTTTTACAGACTCATCAAATTTAGAATTAAAAATTCAAAATATAATTTCTTTCTTTGAAGAAAATACAAATGAATATTTAAAAAATATAGATTTAATGATAGATAGTTCAAAAATGCTTTCTATTGGCATTTCAACATCTAAAAAACTAGATGGATCAAAATTAACACATGCAAATGTACAGTTTTTAGTTCAAGAAGCAAAACAGCAAATCTTGCAGTACTATAAAAATTATAATATTGCACATATCATTATTAATAATTATAAAATTGATGATATTAACTATTTTTCTTTACCTGATGAAATTAAGTGTGATTTTATATCTTTAGATATTCTTTTTATTTGTCTGCCCAATGATTTGGTGCTGTACTTCAAGAATATTTTTTCAAAATCTAATATCTTAATCAATCAAATTATTTGTTCTAGTTATGCAAAATCTATTAATTATAAAGATAAATTAAATTTGAGTGGAAATATATTATTTGTAGATGTTGGATTTAACAAAACTTCAATAATCTCTTACTTTAATGATAAAATTCTTTCTTTAGATATTTTACCAATTGGAGGAAATCATATTACTAAAGATATTTCTAAAATTTTAAAGATAGATTTAGAGCAAGCAGAGCAGATAAAACTTAATTTTGATCAAGACCTTAAGCTTGAAAATAATGAGAATATCTCAATAGAAAAACTACAAAAAATAATTTTTGCCAGAACTGAAGAGATACTTGAATTATCTACTAAATTTGCTGAATCCAATTCATTATCATTAGGTCAGTTTAAAATGGTATTGATGGGTGAAGGTTCAAAAATACTAGACAATCCATATAAGGATAAAATATCCTTTTCAAATGATATAAATTTTTTAGAAGAAACTTTAGAAACTATTTGTCAGTCTGGGTTTAAGTTTGGAACAAGACTAAACAAACAAGAGGTTGTAATGATAGCAAAAAAGCAAATAAAACAGGGTTTTTTTGAAAAACTTTTTCACTTTTTTCAATAACTTTGTATTTTTTTGTAACATTAGTTGAATTTAAAAAAAGCTAATCAAATTTATAATGTAACAAATGACGTTACTAACCCAAAAAACAATTAAAAAAGAAATTAAGATAAATGGAATAGGTTTACATAGTGGTCAAAATGTTGAAATGACTATTAAACCTGCAGAACCGAATACTGGGATTTTATTTAAAAGAACTGACTTAGATATAAATAATTATATTATTCCAGGAGTTTTTAATGTTAGTAGTGCAGTACTATGTACAACGATTTCAAATGATTATGGAGTTAAGATATCAACATTAGAGCATTTAATGGGTGCCCTTTGTGGAATGGGAATTGATAATGTATTAGTAGAAATTAATAATGAAGAAGTTCCTATTCTAGATGGTTCAGCAAAAATTTTTATAGAGGAGATAAACAAAGCTGGGATAAAAGATAGTAATATTCCTATAAAAATTATAAAAATCGAAAAAAAGATTACATTTGTTGATGGGTTAAAAACTATCTCAATTGAGCCAAGTAAGGTTAGCTTAGATATTAATTTTGAAATTAAATATGCTAATTCACTTATCGGTACTCAACAAAATAGTGTCAGTGTTTATGATTCAGATTTAACTAAAATATATAATTCAAGAACATTTTGCTTATATGAGGATATAGATAAATTAAAAAAAATGAACTTAGCTAAAGGTGGAAGCCTAGATAATGCTGTTGTTGTTAAAGACGGCAAAATCTTGAATAAAGGTGGTTTAAGAAATGATCAAGAATTTGTAAATCATAAAATTCTTGATTGTATGGGTGATTTATATTTGTCAGGATATAAAATAATTGGTAAAATAGTATGCTCTCAAGGTGGCCATCAACTTACTAATCAATTATTAAGAAATTTATTTAAAGACAATAGTAACTTTACAATAATTGAAATTAAAGAGAAAACCCTATCTAGTTCCTTGATAAACAAAAGCATTCTTAGATCAATAGCATAATAGTTTAGAATTTAAAAAAATTTCTGTTAGAAATATTTAATGAATAATATAATTAAATTTTTTGTAGGCTTACATTTGTTATTTTTACTAAACTGTTCTAGTGAACAGCAAAAAGAAATATCTATCCTTAATGAAGATGAAATAGAAATGCAGATGATCGTTGCATATAATGAGGGTCTAGATGCTTTAAATGAGGGCGATGCACTTAAAGCTGCAAAAAAATTTAACGAGGCAGAATTACTTTTTCCACAATCTGAGTGGGCTCCAAAATCTTCTTTAATGGGTGCATACTCATATTATAAAGGAGGTTATAATGATGATGCAATTTTTCAATTGGAACAATTTATTAAAATTTATCCCAAGAACAAAGAAATACAATACTCACATTATTTAATTGCAATGTCTTATTATAGCAAGATTACTGATGAAAAAAAAGACACAGAACCAATGCTTGTATCAAAAAAAAAGTTTGAGTTTGTTATGAACAATTATCCTAATTCAGATTATGCGTTAGACTCGGAGTTTAAACTAGGGTTGATAGAGGAGACTTTAGCTTCAAAAGAAATGTTTATTGCGAAACATTATATTAAAAAACAAAAATGGATACCAGCAATTAACAGATTAAAATATATAATAGATAATTACGAAACGACAATTTATGTTGAGGAAGCACTACATAGGTTGGTGGAGGTATATTTTAAGATAGGACTAATAGACGAGTCAAAGAAATATGCAACTCTTCTCGGATATAATTATCTATCAGGAGAATGGTATGAAGAATCTTATAAAGTATTTAATAAAAAATATAAAAACCCATATAAAAAAATAAAAAAAAGTAAAAAAACATCTTTGATAAAGAAAATAAAATCTATCATTGAGTGAAATGAAAAATAAATTAATTGAAGAAAATTATTTAAAATTAATTCAAAAAATTAGAAAATATAATAAAAAATATTATGATAAAAATGAATCAGTAATAACTGATCAAGATTTTGATCTATTAAAAAAAGATATTATAGAATTAGAAACTAATTATACATTTTTAAAAAATAAAGACTCTCCATCAAAAACAGTTGGATTTAAACCTTCAAAAAATTTTCAAAAAGTAAAACATAAAGTTCCAATGTTATCTCTTGGAAATGCTTTTGATGAAAAAGATTTAAAAAACTTTGAAAAGAAAATAATGAATTTCTTAAGTTTAAAAGAAAGAAACATAATTGAATATAGTGTAGAACCTAAAATTGATGGAATATCTGCTTCATTAATTTATATTAATGGAAAATTTATAAAAGGTCTCTCAAGAGGAGATGGCACTGAAGGAGAGGACATTACGCAAAATTTAGAAACTATTAATGATATTCCTCTAGAAATAACTACAAAAAACTTTCCCAAAGAAATTGATATTAGAGGAGAGGTGTTTATAGAAAATGAAGATTTTAAATCAATTAATGAAAAATTTGCCAATCCTAGAAATGCTGCATCAGGATCATTAAGACAAAAAGACTCAACAATAACTGCCAAAATACCCCTTAGGTTTATTGCGTATACTCATGGATATGCTCAGGAAATGAACATTGACAACCAGTCAGATTTTTTGAAAAATTTAAAGACTTGGGGTTTTAAAATAAACCCATTTAATAAAATAATTTCAGGTGTTAAAAATTTAATGCAAAATCATAAGAATTTAGAGGAAAAAAGAAAAGAAATTGCTTTTGATATTGATGGTGTGGTTTACAAGGTCAACGATTTTAATTTACAGAAAAGACTAGGCTTTGCAGCTAATGCTCCTAGGTGGGCAATTGCACATAAATTTTCTGCAAATAATTCAATATCTGAAATAATAAATATCGAAGTTCAGATAGGTAGAACAGGAGCGCTTACACCTGTTGCTAAGATTAAACCTGTAAATATTGGTGGTGTAATTGTCTCTAATGTAACACTACATAATGAAGATGAAATTATTAGAAAAGATATAAGAATTGGAGACACAGTTATAGTTGAAAGAGCTGGGGATGTAATACCTCACGTTGTTTCAGTTGATTTAAAAAAAAAAAATAGATCAAAAAAATTTATTTTCCCATTGAATTGTCCATCTTGTGGAAACATGACTACAAAAGATTATAATGACGTAACTAAAAAACAAGACGCAGTCCGAAGATGCACTAATGAAGGATATGACTGTGAAAAAATTGCTATAGAAAAAATTAAGCATTTCATATCAAAAGATGCATTTAACATAGAAGGCTTTGGGAAAAAAATTGTAGAAAATTTTTGGAATTTAAAATTAATTAAATTACCACAGGATATTTTTAACCTTAATTATGATAAAATTGAAAAGTTAGAAGGCTGGGGAAAATTATCAATAATAAATTTAAAATTTTCAATAGAACAAAAAAAAAAAATTCCTTTAGATAGATTTATATACTCATTAGGAATTAGACATATAGGACTAGAAAATGCCAAACTTATTGCAAGACATTTAAAAACATCAATTAATTTTTTTCAATTAACAAATGGCACAAATATAGAAAGCCTATCTAATATAGATGGAATAGGTACAACACAAATTCAATCAATTAAAAAGTTTTTTTTAAATAAGACAAACTTAAAAGTTTTGTCTGATTTAGACAGAAATCTTAAAGTAGAGGATTCAGTGTCAATAAACAATAAAGGTTTATTAAAAAATAAAACGTTCATGCTCACGGGAAAGCTTAATGGGGTTAGTAGAGCAGAAGCAAAATCTTTAATAGAAAAAAATTCTGGTAAGATAATTAGTAACGTAAATAAGAAACTAGATTATTTAATTATTGGTGATAAACCAACTGTAAAAAAAGTAAATATAGCGAAGGAATTAGATATAAAAATTATCGATCAAAAAGAGTTGATCAAAATGCTAAATAAGACTAGCTAACCATTTTCTTTCTTTTTTATTTAATGAAGCTGAGTATTCTGAGTAAATATTGAAATGGTATTTAAATAAATAGTCTTTTTCAGTTTTATCTAATAGTTTATAATTAATTAAATCTTTTTCTATTGGAGCCAAAGTAAGATTTTCAAAGAATAGTTTATCTTTTAATTGCTTGGCATAAATTAAATTTTCTATTCTAATTCCATAATGATTTTTTTTATAATAGCCAGGTTCATTACTTAAAATCATACCTTTTTCAATTTTGATAGAATTGTACCTAGATATTGATTGGGGTCCTTCGTGTACGTTTAAGAAAAACCCAACACCATGGCCAGTTCCATGTGTATAATCTAAACCTTCTCTTTTTAAAAATTTTCTAGCCCTAATATCAATTTTTTTCCCAGTAGCATCTTTATTCAAGTTGGTAAGTGCTACAGCAATATGACCCTTTAAAACGTTCGTATAGGCATTCTTAATAGATTTTTTTTGATTAGTAAAACAAACAGTTCTAGTAACATCTGTTGTCCCATAACTATATTGCCCACCTGAATCGATTAAAAAAATATCTTTTTTATTAATTTTTTTTGTAGTTTTTTTTGTCGCACGGTAATGAACAATGGCTCCATTCGATCCAGAGCCAGCTATGGTATTAAAACTTGGAAATAAATAGTCTTCACTAAGTCTTCTAAATTTTTCTAATTTATTTTGAGCATAGACCTCTGTTATTGTTCTCTTATTTATGTTTTTAATCCAATAAATAAATCTTGTTAGTGCTAACCCATCTTTTTTATGAGCTGTAATCATATGATTGATCTCGTAGGAATTTTTAATCGATTTCAATTTGTAAATAGGGTCATCTTTATCTAAGATTTTAAATTTAGATTTAATTATATTTTCATAAAAAATTGAGCATGTTTTATTATCGGTTATAAAATTTACTCCGTCCAAGTTGTCGATCAATTTTGGAATTACGTTAATATCAATAACTTGATTTTTATTTATTTTCCCCTCTCTGATAATTTCTTTGACTTTATTTTTTTGAGTAATTAAAAATAACTTTTTGTTTTTGTCTATAATTAATCTAGCATTAGGAATCGGACTATTTGGGTTATCATACCCCCTTATATTTAAAAGCCAAGCAACATTTTCTGGAGCAGTAATAAATAAGTAGTCAGCGTTATTTGACTTAAGAAAATTAGAAATTTTGGAAATTTTTGACTGATGAGTTTCACCAACTATTTTTTTTTCTAAAGAGTAAAAAGGTTTGTTTTTTTTTTCATTAAATTTAAATATTTGATCAATTAAATTAACATTAATTGGAATAAGAATATTATTTGAAAAGTGATTCTTAAGATTTTTTGATGTAAATAACCTTGGGTCATAACCTAAATTATATTTTTTGATAATAGTGTGAGGTAGGCTTTTGTGTATTTCTATAATATCAAAATTTTTAGAGGACTCTTGTTGTGCTTGGATAGTATATCTTCCATCAACAAATAAATAATTTTTTTTTTTAAGAAAAACAGCAATACCAGCAGAGCCAGAAAAATTACTAATATTTTTTAATCTATCATTTTCTGCATACTCAGAAAAATATTCATCATTTTTAGGAACAATATAACCATCGATTCCTAATCTTTTAAATTTTTCTTTTAAGATTTTTATTTTATTTTTAATCATTTAATTCTTTTTTGATATCTTATCCATCCAGGGCTTCTTTTCTCTTCTTCAATTTCAAAGTCCTGATTAAATTCAAAGTCATTGTTATCATCTTTAGACTCATCAAAAAAAGAATTTTTTTCCAAATGTTTTTCTGGAAGCTCATCGATAAATCTAGATGCCATACTGTCAATCCAGTTACCTTGATAGAATCTATTCATAGCAAAAGATATTAATGCTCTCTTTTTAGCTCTAGTTATTCCGACATAAGCCAGCCTTCTTTCCTCTTCGAGTCCGTTTTGACCCTTTTCCTCAATAGATTTTTGGTGTGGAAAAAGACCCTCTTCCCACCCTGGTAGAAATACAACATCAAATTCAAGACCTTTTGAGCCATGCATTGTCATCATATTAACTTTTTCTCCATCCCAATCTTGATCTACTGCAGTTGCTAATGCAACATGTTCTAAAAAAACTTCCAAACCATCAAAATCTTTCATTGCACTTAAAAGTTCTTTAATGTTTTCTAATCTATTTTCATTCTCTAAATCTTTTTTATTCTTAAGCATTGCTGAGTAACCAGATTCATCTATTACTAACTGTAATAACTTAACGTGATTAATTTTTTTTACATTAATATCATTTCTCCATTTATCCATTAAGAATAAAAAAGAACTCAAGCCCATCTTAGTTTTTGGTTTGATTAAATTTTGCTCTATTAATTGTTTCGAAGCAATTTCTAGACTTACAGAATTTTCTTTGGAAAATTCATGTATTAATTTAATAGTACTTTCTCCAATAGATCTTTTAGGGTTATTTACTATTCTACCAAAAGCCAAGTCATCCTTTGGTTGGTGAATTAACCTTAAATAAGAAACGCAGTCTTTAATTTCTGCTCTTTCATAAAATTTTGTGCCACCTAAAATTCTATAAGGTAGTCCAATTTTCAAAAAACGTTCTTCAAATTCTCTTGTTTGAAATATAGCTCTAACTAAAATCGCTATATTGTTAAACGAATATTTTTTTTTTAATTTTTTTTCAATCTCATCTGAAATTCCTATAGCTTCATCTTTACCATTTTTAAAACAATTAAGTTTAACAAGATCGCCTTCTTCCATTGAGGTTTTTAAAGTTTTTCCAACTCGATTCTGATTATTTGCAATAAGATTTGAAGCAACAGATAAAATATTTTGAGATGATCGATAGTTTTGTTCTAATCTTATTACTTTTGATTTTTTATAAACTTGATCAAATTCTAAAAAATTTTTAATTTCTGCACCACGCCAACTATAAATAGATTGATCATCATCCCCTACACAACAAAGATTTTTATGTTTTTCAGATAATAAATTAAGCCATCTACTTTGTATATAATTGGTATCTTGATACTCATCGACCAATATATATTTAAAATTATTTGAGTAAATTTCCCTTATATCTAAATTTCTCTCTAGAATTTTTACTACGTGCAAGATTAAATCACCAAAGTCACAAGCATTCAAATCTAATAGTTTTTGTTGATAGATTTTATAAAGCGGTAATACAGTTTTTTCATATATGTCATTTTTGTTAATAATAACCTCGTTAGGATAAAAACCTTTATTTTTCCATCTATCTATAATCGATAAAATATATTTAGGTGCCAATTGCTTGATATCTATATTTTCAGACTTACATATATTTTTAATGAGTCTTACCTGATCATCAGTATCAATGATTGTAAAGTTGGAAGTTAGTCCAGCAGCAGGAGCATGTTTTCTTAATAGTTTTGCACAAATAGAATGAAATGTTCCAAGCCATGATAAGCCTATGGCTTCTGAATTTAGTATCGCACTTACTCTGTTCTGCATTTCTTTTGCAGCTTTATTTGTGAATGTTACAGATAGTATTTGGTTCGGAAAGGCTTTTTTTTCCTTAATGATATGAGCAATTCTAGAGGTTAAAACCTTAGTTTTCCCAGAACCTGCTCCAGCAACAATGAGTAATGGCCCATCAAGATGTAAAACAGCTTCTTTTTGAGCATTATTAAGACTATTTAAATATTCAGAGTTTATCATTTTTAAAATTTCATTATAAGATATTAAAATTTCAACTGTATTTATGAAAAAAATTTTTAAAAATTTTAATAATCTAGTAAAAAAGACAATATTCAAAGTTCAGAATAAAACAAATAATAAATTAAAAATTAGTAATTTTAATAATATAGTAAAAAAGACAGTATTCAATGTTCAGAAAAAAACAAATAATAAATTAAAAATTAGTAATTTTAATAAATTTTTAATAGGATTTATTGGCTTATTGTTTCTTTATATTTTTTACTTATTGATACCTATTTCATACGATAAAGAATGGATAAAAAAAAGTATTGAAAGCAAATTACTTAATGAATTTAGAATAAACTTAAGTTCTTCTGGTGATATTTCATATCGTATTCTTCCAGCACCTCACTTTCTAATTAAAGACTCTAAAATATTATCGCATAACTCTAAAGATCAAGAATCTATAGCTGATATTAAAAATTTAAAAATATTTTTAAATCAAAATAACTTTTTTGATAAAAAAGAAATGGATATTAAAAATATAACAATTAATAGAGCTAACTTTTCTTTATTAAGAAGAGACCTTAAAATACTAAAAGATGCTAATAATAGTCAATTTTCCCACAAAGAAATTAAAATCAATAAAAGCAATATTTTCTTCAAAGATAACTTAGATGAAATAATTTTAATTGTTACAATAGATGAAGCAACACTTTTTTTTGATGATAAACAATTATCAAATATATTCAGTGTAAAAGCTAATGCTTTTGCAATACCTTTCACTCTTGAATTAAAGAGTAAAAATGATCTAACTAAAAAAAAAGAAATGAGCTTCGAAGCCAAATCTCTTAATTTAGATATTTTTAATGAATCTATTGAAAAAAAAAATAATCTCAATACTGGAAAAAATATTATTTCATTTTTAAACACTACAGTTAATACAAAATATGATGTGAGAGATAAGACTATTACTTTCAAGTCTTATAACCCAAGAATGCTTAGTTCAAAAATAGACTACAATGGAGAGCTGTCAATTAATCCATTTGACCTAAATTTAGATCTTAATTTAAAAAATTATAAAGTATTTAAATTATTTGATTTTAACCCTATCTTGATAGAATTTTTAAAATCAGGGTTATTATTTAATGATAATATAAGTTTAAACACATCTATAATAATTAAATCAAATAAAAGAGAAATAATAAATAACGCAGAAATTTTTTTAAGTGTTCTTAATGGTAAGATTAATTTGGATAACACAAGGTTAATTAATGATAATATAGGATTATTAGAGTTAGATAATAGCAATTTATATGTTGAAAATAATAAGTTAATTTTAAATACAGATATATTTTTTGAAATTAAAAATTCTGAGAGTTTATTTTCTTTTCTTAATACAAGAAAGAAATTAAGAAAAGATATCAGAAATATTTTAATTAATTTAAATTATGACTTTTTAAATAATGAAATTAAATTCAATAGTGTCAAGATTGATAACAATGAAGTGAGTGATCAATTTTTAAATGTAATCGAAGGTTTTAATGACAATAATTCAAATAATCTAAATAAAAGCAGACGGTTATTAAATAAATTACTTAATATTTATGAAGGGTAGATCATTTTCCTAGGATCCACTATTTGTTCATAATCTTTTTCTTTAATAAGACCCGTTTTAAGAGTTTCATGTTTTAAAGTAGTTTCATTTTTTAAAGCTGTTTTTGCAATTTTAGCAGCGTTATCATATCCAATATGTGGAGCCAGAGCGGTTACCAACATTAAAGAATTATCCAAATGCTCTTTAATTCTTTTTTTATTAGCTTTGATACCTTTAACACAATAAAGAGCAAAGTTTTTAGTGCTATCTGCAATAAGATCTATGGATTGGAGAACGTTGTGAGCAATCATTGGTTTAAATACATTTAATTCAAAGTGACCATGAGAGCCTGCTACCGTGATTCCTGTATGATCGCCAATTACTTTAGCACAAACCATTGTGACAGCCTCACATTGAGTAGGGTTAACTTTTCCAGGCATAATTGATGAGCCAGGCTCATTTTCTGGGAGTATTAATTCACCATATCCTGCACGAGGTCCTGAACCTAAAAATCTTATATCATTTGATATTTTCATTAATGCAACAGCACAAGTATTTAATGTACCTGAAAAGTTTACAATGGAGTCATGAGCGGCTAATTCTGCAAATTTATTAGCAGCTGGTTTAAAAGATATTTTAGTATATTTTGCAATTTCTTTTACAATTTTTTTATCAAATCCTTTTTTAGAATTAATTCCAGTACCAACAGCTGTTCCACCTTGCGCTAGAAAATATATTTCTTTGAGGGCAAGCTCCACTCTATCAATACATTTTTTTATTTGGACTTGATATCCTGAGAATTCTTGTCCAAGAGATAAGGGTGTTGCATCTTGTAAGTGAGTTCTGCCAATTTTAATAATATCTTTAAATTGTCTAGATTTATTTGCTAATTCTTTCTCTAAAATTTTTAAATTTGGTAATAATTTATATATAGTTTCTTGAGCCACAGATATATGTATAGCTGTTGGAAAAACATCGTTTGTAGATTGTGATTTATTAACATGATCATTGGGGTGAACAGGTTTTTTTGAACCTTTCTTTCCACCCATAATTTCAATTGCTCTATTTGATATTACTTCATTAACATTCATATTGGTTTGAGTACCAGACCCTGTTTGCCAAACTTTTAAAGGAAAATTTTCATCTAATTTTCCTTTAATAACTTCATCTGAAGCCTTTATAATAGAATTTGTTATTTCTTTTTTTATTTGTTTATCTTTGTAATGAACTAAAGCAGCTGACCTCTTGATGATTGCAATAGATTTTATTATTGAGATATTAACTAAAATTTTTCCAATATTAAAAAATTTATTAGATCTTTGAGTTGATGCACCCCAATATTTGTCAGCAGGTACATTAACAATTCCAATGCTATCGAATTCTTTTCTTAATTTCATTGATTAATATATAATTAATAATTTATTATACTTATATATTAAATTTTA
>MDTF01017513.1_pt1 | contig 14925 bp, 11 predicted proteins | sample 811191 | NCBI WGS metagenome assembly MDTF01 (sample SAMN05326649, study PRJNA326480) | marine metagenome | isolation source: seawater | place: Southern Ocean | collected 2011
ACAAAAACGCGTCAGCAAAAACCGTGTCAGCATCACCTTTGATGTTGAAGACGGTGGCGCTGTCCAACAGAAAGAACTTGCTTTTGTCACCGGCATGATAGGTGGATATTCCGGTGATCGCACGGACAAAGAGCAACTTGAGGATCGTACTTTTTACGAGGTCACCAAAGATAACTTCAACGAAGTTATGACCCGAGTTGGTCCTGAGCTGACCTACGCCGTGCCCAATAAGGTACAAAACGACGATTCCGAGTTTGAAGTCAGCCTTGATTTTAAGTCGATGAAGGACTTTGAACCTGATGCTATTGTGGACAAGGTTGAGCCACTGCGTAAGCTCGCAGAGACACGCGAAAAACTGATGACGTTGGTGGCCAAGGCAGATCGCTCACGCGACTTGGAAAAGGTGCTTAAGGAAATCCTGCAGGATGCCGAAATGGTCAAGACGCTTGGCGAAGAGCTTGGCGTATCTGCAAATAATGGAGGTGAGGGCTAATGTCTGAATTAGAAACCAGCGCAACAGGCACAACAGGCGCAGAAGTTAAAGAGGTCAGCCTTCTGGATCGTGCGCTTGAAGCGACCGCACAAACTCCAGAAGACACAACCAAAGAGCTCTTGTCCGTCTTGGCATCGCAAGCAATGGAAGGCTCTTTGACATGGGACCAGAATGTTGGTGTCACTATCCGCAAAGCCGTTGCGGAGATTGACAAGTTGATGTCACAGCAGATGTCCGCAATCATGCAGAATGAAAAATTCCGCACTTTAGAAGGAAGCTGGCGCGGACTTCAGAAAGTTGTGCGTGAAACGGAACTGGGATCTAGTCAGAAAATCCGTCTGGTGGACTACAACAAAGAAGAACTCCTTGAGCAATTTGAAGACGCGCCTGCTGTGGATCGCAGCCCGCTTTTTGAAGCTCTTTATCAGGAAGAATTTGGTACCGCCGGCGGTGAGCCTTATGGCGTGCTGATCGGGGATTACTTCTTTGGCTGTGGTGACGAAGATGTGGCACTGCTGACATATTTGGCAGAAACCGCTGCCGCCTGCCATGCGCCCTTTGTGGCAGCAACCGGAGCTGAGATGTTTGAGTACAAGAGTTTCGAATCCTTTGCTGAAGGTCGCCCTGTGGCTGCTGGATTTGACTCACCGACCTATGCCGCTTGGAACGGGTTCCGTGACAGCGACGAGAGCCGCTATGTCACCCTGACGTTGCCTGCAACACTGGCCCGCCTTCCTTACGGCCAAAATGGCGGTTCGGCCAAGACGTTTGACTATAACGAGTTGGCCACTGACGCTGACGGCAATCAGCGCCCAACCAAAAACTCACAACTGGTCTGGTCAAACGCTGCGTATGAAACTGCTCTAAAGATGAACGATGCCTTCACAGCTTATGGCTGGTGTACCGCCATTCGCGGGCTCGAAAATGGAGGAAAGGTGACGCAACTGCCGAACTTAACGTTCAAATCTGATGCCGGCGACGTGCAGCAGCAATGCCCAACCGAAGTAAACCTGACTGACGAGCGCGAAAAAGAACTCTCTGATCTCGGTTTCTTACCGCTGGTTCATTACAAAAACACCAGTCACGCTGTCTTTATCGGTAGCCAGACAGCACAGCGTCCCAAAACATATGTAGACCCAGACGCAACATCCAATGCTGCGATTTCCGCCCGCCTGCCTTATGTAATGGCAAGCAGCCGTATCGCGCATTACCTTAAGGTGATGGGCCGCGACATGCTTGGGTCTAACCTCGAAGCGGGTGACGTGCAAAAGGATCTGCAATCCTGGATAGACCAGTACACCAATGCTGGTGCAATGGGGAATGACGAGCGTTCACGCACGCCACTGGCTGAAAGTCGAATTGACGTGATCGAACAGCCCGGCAAACCTGGCGCGTATTCAGCAGTAGCTTACCTGCGTCCCTGGTTGCAGCTCGAAGAGCTGTCTACCTCGGTGCGTATGGTTACAAAAATACCCGGCTAATGCAGAATATACCCCAATCTCGGGAAAATAACATGTCTTTCTCCCCTGCCTTTTATGGCGTGGGGGGGGATGACACAGAAGTGTTGGACCGCCTAAAGGTGCGTTTCCAATCTGTTGAGCAGTTGTCTTCAATAATTCGTATGCTTGTGCTGGATATCGAAGATCGGCTGAATGCGCAGGTCAGCGCTATTATCGAACACGAAAAGTTCCAAATTCTTGAGGCGCGGTGGATGGGCCTTGCGAGTGTGGTATGGGCCAAGGATCATGCAGCTAATGTAAAGGTCAAACTCCTTGATTTAAGCTGGCGCGAACTCGAACACGATTTAAATTACACTAGTGAAATCCGAAAATCATTACTGTTCTTGCGCATTGGCATGCAAGAGCTGGATACCCTAGGCGGCGAGCCGTTTGGCATCTTAATGATTGACCATGAGTTGTCGATGAGCCTTGAGACGGATTTTGATGAACTATACACGGCGCAGTTACTATGTAGACTCGGCGAAACCTGTATGTGCCCTATTATTATGGGCGCAGGTACTGCATTTTTTGGTGAGAGTGATGCGGCCTGGTACACAGACACACGACGGGTCACAAGTGTTCTTGGCAGCGGAGAATACGCGACTTGGCAGCGGCTGAGGGCTTTGCCGAATGCGCAGTATCTGGGGCTTGCTATGCCGCGAACACAGCTACGCGGTCGCTATGTAGACCGTGACATCGGCTTTCTATTTAATCAGACACCTGCTGTAAGCGAAGGGCTTTGGGGATCTGCCGGATTTGACTTTATTCGTACCACCATTTCAGAATACCAGCGCTGTGGCTGGGTTGGATTTTTGAAATTAGTGGTCGGTGAACCTGGTACAGGCGCAGTACTAGCCCCTACGCTTCATCCACTGCCAAAAGGCACCGCGCGCTGCGCGCGCGCACGTGTTCGCCTGACCCGAAATATCGCTCATTGCTATGCTGACAATGGTTTCATCCCATTGGCGGAAAGTACGAAGTCGAACGTGCTTTACTTTGTTGGCAATAATTCCGTAACAGATTGCCACAATTCGACGTCGAAAGAGATTACAGCACAGCTGCAATCAGTGATGATTGGCTGCCGCATGGTGCACTACATCAAAGTACAGATCCGACATTTAATCGGCCAGTTGCAGACCGCGGCCGAGTGTCAGGCAGTCGTGAACAACTGGCTCGAAGACTATGTATCGACCTCCAGCGGATCGCTGGATCAACAGGCTCGGTACCCATTGCGCGCGGCTAAAGTCAAAATTTCAGAGGACAAAGCAAACAGCGTAAGGTTTCAATGCAAAATTAGCATTCAGCCGCAGTATCAGATCGATCATGTTTTGGGTGAAATCACGCTAAAAACAGAATTTGACGCTAGTCGGCTAAAGGAGTCTGCATAAAATGTCCTTTGCTGCTGCATTCCTGGAGCAAAGCGCCTCAGCAACTGTCGAACAGAGGATTGCAATGCACCTTGAGGTGTTATTGCAATCCATCTCTCCGGAACGGTTAGCCGGGTCCGTGCTACCACATGTGCAGGCCTCAAATCTCTGCTTTGGGTTACCTATGAACTGGGCTGTGGCTGGTGGCGCGCGCGACACAATGATCCGACAGGCGTTGCAACAGCGTCTTACCCGGTTTGAACCGCGCATTAACTTTCTGAGCGAGATCGAAATCCAGTCTGATGAACAGAACAACTCTGTTTCGTTCTATATTGGAGGAACTGTCGCAACTGAGAACGGCAGCAAAAAAATCGCCTTTGAAAAGACGATTTCGCGGATGGACCACAATGTCCAGCAAGGGGCATAGCAATGGATGATATCTTGCAACATTATGAGACCGAGCTTGACTACATGCGTCGGGCGTTTTCGGAATTTGAGTTAGCGCACCCTCAAAAAGCTCGTGCGCTCAAGATCAAAGCAGGCCAAAGCAACGACCCCGATGTGCAGCGGTTGAGCGATTCACTAGCGCTCGTATCGGCGCGGTTGTCCAAACGGCTCGATGATACATTACCAGAATTCGCGCTTGATCTGGCGCGTATGATTGCTCCAACGTTTTTGCTTGGTGCACCCGCCTATTGCCCGGTGCAAATGGTAGCAGCAGAGACCAGCCTGATGGGGCCCTTACTTATAGATGCGGGGACTACAATAGATATTGAAGCGAAAGGAGATCGTCCTGCATGTCGGTTCTCCGTTGCCCGAACCACTCAAGTGGCACCCGTAAAGGTAACCGGTGTGCAGCTTGAGCGGGCGCCACTCTCTTTTGAGTTGCCTAATGAATTGCACAATTGCGAGGCCGCGATCCGCGTTACGCTAGCCACATTTGATGAAAGCCTGCCGCTTTCTGACATTTTGAGCGGTGGACTTGAACTTTATGTTTCAGCCACTGGTGGACGCAAAACGCGACTGATTGACGTACTCAGTGGTAATCTTCTTGGTATTGGGTTTGCCCCAGTTGGTGACAAGGCAACGTATATGATGGATCGCAGCAACTTTGGCATCAAGCTGATTGCTGACAGAGACATGTTCTTGCCGGCGGCACCAACCGAAATGCCGGGTTTAACCAGGCTGCGAGATTTCCTCTGTTACCCTGATAAAGCGGCGTTCTTCACCCTTAACAACTTAGAACATCTTTGTGCAGGGATGGGGCCGGGACCTCTTGAGTTACGGTTTTTTCTGAATAATGAAGGTGCACGAAAACTGACCCGACTTGATGATGGTGATTTGGCCACCAATGTCGTTCCCATACTGAACTTCTACAAAGAACAGTCCCGTCCGGTTCGCTATGACTACGGGCGCATCCAAGTCCCAGTTGCGCCGCAATCAGCTGCAACGATGCCATGTGAAATACTGCAGATTGACACGCTGCATATGCTGACGTCGGACGGGGAAATACGCTTACCTCAGATCACTACACAAGGTGGGCGCTTTGGTCAGGATCTACCTATATGGCAAGAGCGGTTTCTCACTGGCAACACGGACCTGGCACGCCGTGAAGTCAGTTTCTCCGTCACCGATGAGCCAGCCCCCTTTGATTTTGTAGCGACCTTGATCTGTTCCAATGGGAGCGGCGCATTTTCTGCGCGGCAAGGCATGGAAATATTTTTCTTGGACAAACAACTTGCTGAAGTTCCATTTAAGATACTTGAAGAGCCGACTGTGCCAATAGCACCCAATATTAGTGCTGGGCGGCTATGGGACATACTGTCATTAATCAACGGCAATTTTGCGTCAGTTTTTGACGCTCCAGACCCAACAGAAGCGTTGAAGGAGGCACTCCATCTTTGTGCGCCCGCCGGACTAACAGGAGCTGCTGACGCGATTTGGGGAGTAACGGTAGAGCAATCTGTTGCTCCAATAAAGGTTGGCAAGCACGTCCTGCTTTCGACCGGCAGTCAAATCGAAGTGACACTCGATTTTGAAACACTCCCGTTCCCACCATTTGTGTTTGGAGCGGCATTACAGATGTTTTTTAATGCGCTAATCAGCTATGATCGGTTTCTGCAATTGCGGATCCGTGAACGCGGCCGCGACGAGCCTTTTGCGATCTTCCCTACCATTCATGGGGGCCAGATAGGCGGATGACACAGAATAAAACAGATCTTACATCACTTAACGAGTTGCAGGCATCGCGTTTGAAATTGGCCACCTTTGAACATGCGTTGGATCAAGGGCAATTTGATCCGTATCCCGACGGCCCGGCTTCCACTGGAACTACTGAACAACGCGCTACAACAGCGCGTCAAAGCGGCGCGGGACATTCGCAAATCGGGGGAGCGCCGTTGTCTGGTTTTGACGGTGCGCTTCCAGATTACATTCTTGAGGCCATGTTGCAAGGCTTGCACAACGACGACGATGGTCTGCACGCTTTTCTCACAATCTTTGATAAACGTCTCAAGCAATTGGAACTACGGATACGCAGCGCCTCACTACTGGTGGCCTCTCGAGATAAAGCCAGAAAAACTGAGGCTTCGGTGCTGAGCCGTTTTGCCCGACTTGGCCAAAATCACGATTATGACTCTCGCTACATTGAGCTCATCCTGCCGTTGCTGTCGCGGAACAGATCACTCGAAAACCTGCAAGCTATCCTAGGTTGGTGGACTGGGCGCTCAGCACAGGTGCGCGTGCATTTTAAAACACGCCATCCCATTCGTGTCGAAAGCCGAACCAGCATTTCAAGCCGTCGGAATACGACAGCGCAATTAGGTGTCGGAGCAATCCTTGGCCGAATGGGCCGCACGCCCGTTGGCCATATCGAAGTTTTTTTGCAATGCGAAGAAACAAGTGATTTCTATCAACTGGCTTCTGGTGTTGAAGATCTTTGTGCTCTTCGGCGTCTGATCACACGCTATCTCCGTGATCCAGTTCCAGTCACAATCTATGCGCAGGTTCAGCGTGATATTTTACAGGCTCCGCGTCTTTCATCGCGGCCTGACAAAGGCTCACGTCTTGGAGCTTATAATATACTTTGTCCCGGCAAACGGCCGGAACAAAGCGCAAAAATAAAACTTACCGAAATCCTAGTTTAAAGGCTCATTTAATGGCTCCTCTTCTAAAACTTGTGAACCGCCTCTCTCCGCCACTGCGTGAGACCCTTGAAAACGCTGTCGGTGAAGCGATAAAACGCAAAGTGTCAACCGTTGAGACGGCACATTGGCTCTATCATATTATGTTTGGTAAAGATGTTGACCTTCAAGCGTTTCTTGAAGGCCAAGGGGTCAGCCTTGATGCGTTGCAGGCGGATTTTGAAAGAGAGATGCCGTTTGGCGCTGGGGCCGATGGCCAACAGCCAACCATTTCTGGGTCGCTTGTCAAACTGATTGAACAGGCTTGGATTTTGGCTTCAGTTGAGCTTGATCAAGGGGTTATCTTGCCAGAAGTGTTTTTCCTTGCAACACAAATGCCGAACAACTTTGGTGTACGCGCGGCACCGCTGGCCGCACTCAAGCCAATGTCCACTGATGCGCTGCGTGCCTTTGCAATCGAGCGTGGGCAGACTGTTCCCCCTACACCATCTGTCGGAGGGGCGGCTCACGCAACAGGTGATGGGACAGCGCTGCAGAAATACACTGTTAATCTGACTGTAGCTGCACGTGAAGGCACGCTGGATAGGGTTCTTGGCCGAACCAGCGAAGTTTCTCAGGCGATCGATGTGTTGCTGCGCAAAAGACAAAATAACCCAATCCTTCTGGGCCAACCTGGAGTTGGAAAAACTGCAGTGGTTGAGGGGCTTGCGCTAAAAATCGCCTCTGGCGATGTGCCTGAACAGTTGAAGAATGCTGAATTGGTAAGTCTGGACATGGGGCTTTTGCAAGCTGGTGCCAGTGTGAAAGGTGAATTTGAAGAACGTTTAAAAAACTTGATCAATGAGGTCCAATCCTCGCCCACCCCAATCATCGTCTTCATTGATGAAGCCCATACGATGATTGGCGCAGGCGGCACCGAAGGGCAGAACGACGCAGCTAACCTGCTAAAACCAGCATTGGCACGCGGGGCCTTCCGCACCATTGCGGCCACAACTTTTGCTGAATATAAAAAGTACTTTGAAAAAGATCCCGCCCTGTCACGCCGTTTCCAAGCTATTACGATTGAGGAACCAACACGGGACGCGTCAGTCAATATTTTGCGTGCCGTAGTCAATGGGCTGAGCCAACACCACAACGTTTTTATCCGCGAAGAAGCAATCAAGGCGGCAGTCGATCTATCGATCCGCTTTATGCCTTCGCGTCGTCTGCCTGACAAAGCCATCAGCCTCATGGACACCGCCTGTTCTCGCGTCGCCATCTCGCAGCATGCCAGACCGGACCAAATCGAAACTTTGGAAGAGCAGCTACGGTTCTCTGAGTCCGAGCTAGAGAAATCGGAGGCCGATGCGAGGATGTTTGGCAATGATAGCTTTGATGCTGGCGCGCTCAACACAGATATTGAATCCCGGCGCGCTGATGTCGCCGCCCGCATTGCTAGTTGGGAGGCTCAGAAAGAACAGGTTGCAGCCCGTCTTGAGGCCGCGCGCTTCGCTGAGTTGAACGAGGATGCAGCCGCGCCAAGTCCAATGGACAGCGGCGACAGTGATATCTACGTGCACCCTTGGGTCACTGCAGATACAATTGCTTCCGTGATCTCGGACTGGACAGGTGTGCCGGTTAACAGCCTAGGTGCCAGCGAAGCCGAACGGTTGCTCAATATGGAGGCTACGCTGAAGCAACGCGTAATTGGGCAAGACGCTGCGATTGAGGCAATCACCCGGTCACTTAAGATTTCCCGTGCTGGGCTAACTGATACGCGCAAACCGATCGGCGTATTCATGATGTGCGGGCCATCTGGCGTCGGTAAAACCGAAACTGCTCTGGCCATCGCCGATCAGTTCTTTGGTGGCGAAGATGCTATGGTTTCGATCAATATGACTGAATTCAAAGAAGCTCACAAAGTATCAATGCTATTGGGAGCAGCGGCTGGCTACGTCGGATATGGTAAAGGCGGCGTGTTGACTGAAGCTGTGAGGCGCAAACCCTATTGCGTACTTTTGTTGGATGAGATGGAAAAGGCACATCGTGAAATTCATGACATCTTTTTTCAGATATTTGACAAAGGGCATATCAGCGATAGTGAAGGTAACGAGGTTGATTTTCGGAATACGATTATCATTATGACTTCAAACACGGGCGGCGAGGAAATTCGTGATTTCATAGACTCAACTGATGAAACGCCTAGCCCGGATGAATTGTCTAACCATCTACGTCCGATACTCCTCAATAGTTTTAGCCCTGCTTTCATTGGCCGAACAGAGCTGATCGCCTATCGACCGCTGACATCTGAAGTTAGCGGCTTGTTGACTGAAATTCACTTAAAACGGATCAAAAAACGGATCAAATCTCAATATAATGCTGCCTTCACTTGGGAGCAGAGTTTTGTTGACTATGTTGTTAATGCTAACAACGATCCACTATCAGGCGGACGTGCGCTTGAGGCGATCATCAACAAAAACTTCCTTCCACGCTTGGCTGAAGAATGCATCAGCCGAGTTATTGACGATAAAGTACTGACATCTATTTCCGTTACGCATGACGGAACAGATGTTGTGCTGAACATGGAGTAGAGCCATGCTGAGGTTTCAAATTCCTTTGATTATGGTTTGGGCAGCAGTCGCGTTAGGCGCATCCTCTGTTTCCGCCGTGGCTCAATCGCAATGCGGCGAAAAGCCCATACGATTAGCGACGCATGATTTGCCACCTTATCAGATGATTCAGGTTGGCGACGGCGCTGAACCGACCCTGACGGGAATTGCAGTGGATCGGGTGACCTGTGCTCTCGTCAAAATGGAGTGCGCTTATGAAATTACTCTGGGAGATCCTAAAGCCGGCCCGCGTGGGACCCGAGCGGGTGACTATGATGGCAATTTTCCTGCCTCTTTAAACGAAGATCGGGCAAAATATTCTAAGCCATCCAAACCGATCATCTTTGAAAACCGTTATTGGTATTTGAAGAAGGGGTCCAAGATTAACCCCAATGAACCTGCTGATTTTCTCAAAGCACGCTACAGTGCAAAATTCACAACCAGCAAATGGAGATTTCTAATGAAAAACGGGTATAATGTTGTAATGCGACCGCAGAATGCGAAATCGCTGCTCGACATGCTATACCGCGGGGACGTTGATGTAGGACTGGAATATGAGGAAATCTTTGAACACTACATTAGGGCAAAAGGTCTCCGTGTGGAGCAGTTCGATAAAGTTTTACAACAAGCTAATAAAAATATGTCCGTGCATTTTGCGGATACGTACCTCGATACCAACCCAAACTTTCTGAGCAGCTTTAATGAAAATATGCTAAAATGTATGGAAGTCCCGGGATGAGCTTAAGTATCCAAATAATACAAGTTCCTGTCAGCGAAACAGCGCCCCAGCGCGAGTTTTTTTTGAATGGTCCCGAGTTCAAAATTGGTCGTAACTTCGCATCGGATGTCTGTCTGCCGGATCTATCAGGACAGATCTCACGAACACATACTGTGCTGAAGAAGACGTCAGAGGGTGGCTATAAAATCACAAATACCAGTACTAATGGCACGGCGCTCAATGGCAATGACATGTCTTCACAAGAGACACTGCCAGTAGCTGATGGTGATATCATCAGCCTTGGAGATTATCGGTTGCTGATTGGAATTGTAGGTGGCGCACGCCCCGTTTCACCGGACACAAGGGATGCTGAAATCGTATTTGATACCGAAAGTGATTTCTCTTCGAAAAATGCAATGATGCCAGGCGAGGAGATGGAAGAGACTGTAGAGTTTCGTGATCATGAATTCACTCGAGCTGAGGTCGATCTTGACCGAGATCTGATGTTTGATCCCTTTGCTGAGGGCCTTGGCCTTGACGAAAGTTCTAAAGATCACACGCGCGCCAGAGAAATTTCTGTTGCGCAACAAGGTGAAGCGCTTATTCCAACAAAAGTTTCTGAAATGCTCGACGTCATTTCGCCCAATGGTGCCGAAATGCCCACACGCCACGAACTCCCAATGCATCCTGTGCTTTACCGCGATCAGGTGTTAGCGGCGATGGAACTGGCGTTTGAAGCGTTTCTCAGTGAGCTGGATCCAGAAAAGCTCCAATCTGATTACGACGACTACATCCCAATGCTGGTGAACCGCCGAAAAAGATACTGGACGATACACATGCGTCAGTTCGCCAAAAAACGCACTAATGGAGAATTTCGACGTAATTTCATGGCTCTATTTGCTGAGGAGATGTGGAAGAAATGAACCATTTCATTTGCCTAATTCTAAATACAATGGCGTTGGTCTCGCTTGTGGCATGCTCCACCCCCAAAGAAGTAGCAGCGCCGGCCCCTGTGAATAAAACTCTGACCGTACAAGCTGGGCCAAGTGTAAATAACTACAACAATTCATCCAACCCGATTGTGATCCGCCTTTATCAGCTTAACAGTCGCAGCGAGTTTGAGACTGCTGGTTTCTGGCAAATTTTTAATGGTGGCGCACCAGAATTAGCCGGTGTCGTGGTGAATGTACGCAGTCTTTCACCACTTTATCCAGGTGAACACCGTCTTGTTTCTATCGATCTCGAACCTGATGTGTTTTACCTTGGGGCGTTTGCTGAGTTTGCCGACTTTGGTACGCAGCAGTTCCGACATGTGGTGCCTATCAATGAAGAACTTTTAGACGATGGCGTGACTGTCTCGGTCACAGCATCAGGGATTTCACTGCAATTTCGTGGTGCACCAGGTAAAGAAAAAAAAATAGTGGCCGTGGAGCCTCGCAAACCTGGTTTCTTCGCTAGGTTAATTGATGGATTGAAATCATGAGAAAATCTATAGTCTGGAGCGAAGGCATGTTTATCGCCCCACAGCATTTTCAGTATAACCATTTGAATTTGCAGGGTTATATAAATGAAGTTTCCCAGCTTGACTTGGTAGATGGTGACTATGGGGTCAGCCAGCTTGAGATCAATCAGGACATGTTAAAAATTGGAAAGCTTGGTCTTCGCCAGGCAGCAGGCGTTTTACCCGATCGCATGTTTTTTCGTCTTGATGGCGAAGTGGTCCTTGATATTGCTGATGGCACCGTCGACGAGGTCATCTTACTGGCGGTACCCCTCGCGATCTTTGATTCAGGGCAGTTTGGTAATGGTGATGATCCAGTACGCTTGGTTAAATCGAGGACAGAACTGCGTGATTTGAACGATCCAAGCAATGAGCCAGTAGAGGCTGAGGTTGCAGAAGTTGGTGTACGGCTCGTGCCACAATCCGCTGAGACGTCTGGCTATGCGGCAATTCCTGTGGCGCGTGTGCTTGAGAAAACTGCTGAAGGTCGTATAATCCTTGATCGCAGTTTTATACCACATGTACTACGCTTGTCCGCCTCTAGCCTACTAATGGAACGGCTCGAAGAAATAGTGTCGTTGCTACGGGTCCGCGCGGCTAATGCCGCCCGGCGTGTTGCAAGCGGCAGCGACACCCGCAGCGAAAGTAGCCTGATGGCCGAACGTCTAGAGCTTCAGGTGCTAAATCGTTGGCTGATTGTTATGCAAAATGCGCTGCAATCTGGTCATGTTTCTCCACGCCGATTGTTTGAGTATCTAGCCTGCCTTTCGGCTGAGTTAAGTGCTTCGTTGGGGCAAGCTGCCTCCGAAGACTTGATCTATGCGGCTGAAGATATGGTGAAATCTTTTGAGACAGTCTTGTCGGGTCTACGCCGGAAACTCATTTTGGAAAAGCCAGAAAGTGTAGTAGAATTACAATGGAACACCGAGTTATTTGAAAAGCGCCGCCTCTTGCGTGTTGTTCTTCCAGCGCGCTTGTTGAGTGAAAATCGCCGTCCAATTCTGGCTCTGAGTGGACCTGACGGTGATACTGGACTTTCTGAACTTGGGCCGCTGGCTTGCAAACTGTCTGGTCTGTCTGCAATGCCGGATTTGGTGTCGCATGGTTTAGCTGGTGTGGAGATTAAATTCCTTACTGTAGCTCCACCGGAGTTACGCAGCAGGGCAAATGCCGCGTTCTTTTCGATTGATACCAGCAGCCCACATTGGCTAAGTTTCCTGGAGAAACGCGAGGCACTTGCCCTGCATGTTGATGATCGTATTGGTACTGTGGCCGCAACACTCTATATGCTGGGGCAGTCATGAACTCCGTTCAACCGGAAATCACTACACTCACACTGACGCCGCAAGGTGTGGAGGCCTCTACGAAAAGGGTGGCGGGCCTTGTAACCGTTAGCGCTGGTGAGTTGCAGACCCTCAACCTAGCGTTGAAGCAATTCAGTGGCTCGAACAATAAGTTAATCAATGCCGCTGCCAATTTACTAGGAGTTTGCGGGACTATTACCCGAATGAGCCCAGGCGATGAGCTAAACACTACTCGCGTTGAGCTGTCTCGGGCAATTATCGACTTGAAGTATAAAGTGGTGCAACTGGATTACCCAACGTCTGTGGCGGAAAACCTCTGCCTGGTTTTTGCGATTGTAATTGACGAGTTCGTCATGGCAAGCTCTTGGGGCCGTAACAGTAATTGGGGTAACAGGACACTCGTCGCAGATCTGTTTGGCTTTCGCGACGGGGGTTACCGGTTTTACAAGATCGCTGATCGTGCACTGATGCAGCCGCGCGCGCTGAGTGAATTTTTAGAAATAGTCTATTTTTTCCTCAAGCTTGGGTTTCGTGGCAAGTATAACCTCGGCAGTGAGCAAGAGCGGGATCGGCTGATTGATCGGCTTGAAGCAGTACTGCCAATGCCTAGCAGTGACAAAAAGCACCCCAACCCGGGCCGTCCAATTTTTGATAGCAAAACCCCAGCGCGGAGCTGGCTATTGCGTCGCAAGCTGCTGCTGACGGCATCCCTTCTTATTGGCATGGTGATGTTTTCACTGGCCATCCAGAAAAAAGTAACAAAAAATTCAGATGGATTTTTTAAGCCGCTTCGCGAAGCTGCTGCTGCAGTTAAACCTTCCGATTGGGTGCTCGATAGTCAGACTGGCAAAACCGTAAAGAGGTCCCGTGAATGAAACTCAAAACCTTTGTAAATATTGCGCTGATAGTTTTTGTACTTGCCGTGATGGGACAAGTGTTATGGATAGGTTTGCATTGGTCAGGTGACACGCTGACGCAAAAGGCGGCTCTTATTTGGAGTGCTGTCCTAATAGGTTTAACCTTGGTCACGGCGTTCTCTGTTATCCTTCTGCGCAAGCGCATTTGGATTCACGATACGGGTACTGAGCAATGGGAACAACTGACACGCGTCGCGAGAAACCAGTTTAATCAAGCCCGTGGGCGCTCGCGCGTGATAGATAAGTCACCAATTACTGTACCTTGGTATCTTTTTATTGCCAATGAAAAATCGGAGTGCTCCACCACAATGGTGGAGATGGGATATGTCGCATTCGGTGACCCGCTGCTGCATGATGGGCTGTCAATCACGACTTGGACATCACCAACAGCAATCGCTTATCGGATTGAGATCAGCGCAGGCAGCGACACACCTTTTGATCTCATAGAGTACGTGTTGAAGCTCCTGTATAGGAACCGCCCATCCTTAGCGATGAACGCAGCTTTTGTTGAATGTGAGTTGGCCGGATTGATGCAGACAGGTAGCGTGGAGAATAGTACCGTCTCTGTGATTAATCGTATCTTAAATGTCGCTGTCTTTGAGTTTGGGATCGACTTGCCAGTTCATATTCTTCTTGTTGGGTTGGAGCATTTCCTTGACCTGTCGCGGAGCGCAATTCTGACACAGAAAATTGGAGATTCAGAAATTTTTGGTGGCTTTTTGCCCCTTGAAGGCGACAGCGTTGAGGCGCGAATTGATGCCCTTTTTGAAGATCTGATCGGGGCCTTGAATGATGCTCGTCTGCCTGCCTTGCAAAAGCAGTTAGCGCCTGAATTTTGCGCGTCACTGCTGAACGGGCCAACTCAGTTAGCATTGGTTCAGATCCGCCTGCGTGACCGAGCAGTCGCCCTGACACAACCATTGCCACCACGCCGTCATCCACTTGATCTGCACAGTGTCGTATTCGTTGGTGCGAGTGTGACAATGCCGGCAGTTGATCCATTAAGCCAGGTGATTGGACAGCGTTATTTTGGCGAGCCGCCTATCGACACTTATGCTGAAGTGGCACCTAGTAGTGTCACAAGAGGCAACGCGAGACTGGTGGCACAAGCTTATCACCGTGAAGGTTTCAGGGTTAAGCCTAACACGCGTCAAAAGGTGCAAATTGGGCTCAGACGCTTAATCTGGTCACTTTCGCTTGTCGGTGTTGTTGCAGCATTTGGTGCGCTCTTGGTTGCCAACTTTCTCGCTTACAGTCCGGTGAATGATAATCTGAAAGTGGCTTTTACTACCTACTACGCTAAAATTGGTAAAGTAGGCACCGCCTCTGATAAATTGTTAGATCGGGTTCGGGCTCTGCAGCCGCTGCGTGCCGGGCTTGAGGGTTATCAAGTCG
>MDTF01004906.1_pt1 | contig 14915 bp, 16 predicted proteins | sample 811191 | NCBI WGS metagenome assembly MDTF01 (sample SAMN05326649, study PRJNA326480) | marine metagenome | isolation source: seawater | place: Southern Ocean | collected 2011
CTCCTTTTTTTTGTTAATGATGTAAGTTTAATGCATCATTTAAATAGATGCAGGTTAAGATTGCAAAAACATAAGCTTGTAAAAAAGCTACTAATATTTCCAAGCCCGTTAACGCTACTGAAAAGCCAAGTGGTAACCAACCCCCTAGCATTCCTAAACTAATAACAAATCCGCCAAAAACTTTTAACATTGTGTGACCAGCCATCATATTTGCAAACAAACGAACTGAAAGACTAACTGGTCTACTTAAGTAAGAAATTATTTCAATTATTGTAATAATTGGAAGTAAAATCATTGGCACCCCACTTGGAACAAAGAGTTTTAAATATCCAAAGCCATGCTGTAAAAAACCTATGACAGTCACAGCAATAAAAATGAACATTGCCAGTAATAAAGTAACTATAATGTGGCTCGTCACTGTAAATGAGTAAGGCAACATCCCAAGCATATTACAGAAGAGGACAAACATAAATAAACTAAAAATGAATGGAAAATAAGGTTTTGCTTTAGTGCCCGCAGTATCGCTAATCATTTTTGCCACAAAATTGTAAATCATTTCAGAAATTAACTGAAATTTATTAGGAATAAGTTTTTTTTCTTTTGTTCCTAGAAAAAGAACCCAACAAATAGCAAGTGCACTAAGCAGCATAAATAAACTTGCGTTTGTAAAAGACAGGTCAATACCTGCTATCTTGATTTCTGGGCCAATTCTATGTACTGCGAATTGGTGCATTGGATTTGTTGCCATAAAATTTTTTTAACCTAATCTTCTTCTTGCATTCTTTTAGCAGCTTTTATTACATTTAAAATTCCAGCTACAGAACCTAGAAAAAAGAAAATAATTATTAACCAAGGTTTAGTATCAAACCAATTATCTAAAATAAACCCAATTATTGTCCCAACCATCACAGCTGACACAAGTTCTGTGCCTAATTTAAAAGCACTTCCTATAAATGAGGTATTTTGGTTATTATTTGTAATTTTCGAGTTATTTTTTAGTTTTTCTTTTGCAATTTTTAGGCGATTTTTAAAATCATGATTTTCTGACATCTTAAGTTAAGCGACTAATTCCTCCGCTTTTTCTAAATTAACGGCAACGAGTTGGCTAACCCCTTTTTCCGCCATTGTTACCCCGTAAAGCCTATGCATTCTTGACATAGTTAAAGCGTGATGAGTAATGATAATAAATTTAGTTTGAGTTATTTTTACAAGTTCATCTAATAATTCACAAAATCTTGTTACATTTGCATCATCTAAAGGTGCGTCTACTTCATCTAGAACGCAAATTGGAGAGGGGTTTACTAAAAACACAGCAAAGATTAGAGACAATGCTGTTAGCGCTTGTTCTCCGCCGGATAGCAAAGTTATTGATTGTAATCTTTTTCCTGGAGGAGAAACTAGCATTTCTAAACCAGCTTCTAATGGGTCATCAGAATCAACAAGTTCTAGCTTAGCGCTGCCACCATTAAACAATTTTGTGTAGACTTCATTGAATTTTCTATTAACCTTTGTATATGCGTCCAGAAGTTTCTCTCTTCCTTTTTGGTTAAGTTCATCTATAGAAGATTTAAGTTTTATAATAGCAGAATAAAGATCAGCTCGATCATCTTCCATTTTTTTAATTTCATCTTGATATTTCTTTGTTTCTTCGTCAGCTCTCAAATTAACTGAACCTAAGGACTCTCTTTGTTTTTTAACTTTTTCAAGAGTTAGTTCTTGTTTTTCTAAACTAGGGTAAGTTTCAGATCTCAAAGTATTTAAATTTGAAATGGATAAAAGATTATTTTCATTATCTAACTGAAGATTATTTTTTATAGAGTAAACTAAATCTTTTTTTCTTTTTTCAATCCCCTCTATTGTTGCTTCACTTCTTGCCTTGTTTTCTCGTAACATACTAAATTTCTCTTGGATTTCTTTTAAATTTTGATTGATTAAATTGTATTTTTCTTCAGCTTTAGTGAGCTCTTCATTTAGCTCCTCACTTCTTTTTTTAGTATTTTCGATATTTTGAATATTCTGACCTTTGTTAGTTGCGATCTTTTCAGGATTTTTTTGATTTTCACTAATTTCAAGTTTAATTTTATTTTTTCTTTCATTTAATTCCTTTATCATTTTATCAGAATTAGTTTTTAAATTTTTCCAGTTTTCGAGCTCTATGTCTATATTCTTTATTCTTTCTCTTCTTTTTATAGAATCACTTTTAATTGACTCATTTTTTCCGTAAGTAGAAGCGTACTGTTCCTGAGAAGAAGTAATTTGATTTACTATCTTTTTTAATTTATCAAAAAGTTCTCTAGTTAGCTTCTTGTCTGAATCAATATAACTTTCAATTTCATTGATGATTTTGTCCAACTGAATCTGAAGTTGTTGTAAGCTAGTTCTAGATTGGCTTAAATCAGATTGTGATTTTATCTCAGTTTGTGATAATTCTTTTTCAGTTCTTAATAACTCACCTTTTTCTCCAAGAATTCTTTTTTCATTTAACGATGCATCTAAAGATATACTTTTCTCTCTCTCCAAGTCTGAATCTAAAGTTTCTAATGAATTTTGAAGTTTAATTTGTAAATTTTTAATTCTAGATTCTTCTTCTACTAGATTAGACATTTCTAGATTAAGCTTCTGCAGCCCAGCAAGATTTTCCATTCTTCTATCTCTCAAGGGAGTAAGTCTCTTATTTTCTTCTTCAAGTAACTGGTTATTATGACTTAAATCTATTTTAACCGCGCTGAGTTCATCATCTTGTTCGTTTAATTTTTCAGCTATTTCAGATTTATCTTTTTCTATTGCTGTTAATTTTAGATAGTAAAGACCAGCCTCAATACTTTTAATTTCTTTTGAAATTTCTTTATATCTGGTTGCTTCCTCAGCTTGTTTTTTTAAATTATCTAGTTGTTTTTCTTGTTGTTTTTTTAGTTCATCTGCCCTTTTCAAATTATTTTCTGCAGCACCCAATCTTGATTCAGCCTCTTCTCTTCTTGCATGTATACCTGAGATGCCAGCAGCTTCTTCTAATATAGCTCTTCGTTCCGCAGGCTTTGAGGTAACAAGTGAACCAATTCTTCCTTGGCTAATTAAAGAAGGGGAATGTGCTCCGGTAGACAAATCTGCAAAAAAGGTTTGTGCGTCTCTAGCCCTTACCTCCTTTTGATTAATAAAATATTTAGAACCTTTGTCTATTTGTATTTTTCTTGTGACTGTTATTTCATCTAATTCATTATATTGTATAGATCCATCTTTATCAGTGTTTTCAATTTGTATAGAGACCTCTGCTATATTTTTAGAAGGACGGTTTGATGTTCCAGCAAAAATAACATCTTCCATGCCTGAGCCCCTCATACTTTTTGCAGATGTTTCTCCCATGCACCATCTTAAAGATTCTACAATGTTAGATTTCCCACACCCATTTGGCCCAACTATTCCTGTCAAGCCTTCTTCAATATAAAAAATAGTTTTATCAAAAAAGGATTTAAATCCTGTTATTTCTAATTTTTTAAATTTCATTATAAAAGTTTATCAATTACTTTTTTAAAAGATTTGTAATTTTTTTTTCCTTCATATTTTTTTTCATTTATATATATTGTAGGCGTTGAACTTACTTTGTAATTTTTTTGAGCTTCAATTCTTTTGTTGAGAATTTTTTCTTCCAATATTTTATCTACTAGACATTTGTCCATGGCACTTTCTGTTAAAGTAAATTCTTTACCAATAGCTTTAATTGAATTATTAATTATATTTATATCAGACTCCGCAGCCCACACGTTTTGTCTTTTATAAATCTCAGTTAAAAATTTAAAGTTTGTTTGGAAGCCTTCATTACACTGTAAGATTTTTTCTGCATTTAAAGCTGCTACGTCAAGCGGAAAACTATGGTGTTCAAATTTTACTTTCCCAATGCTAATATATTCTTTTTCTAATTTTTCATAAATTTTTTTATGAAAGTCAGCACAATGTGGACATGTTAGTGAAGAAAATACTTTTACAATTATTATGTCGTTAGAATTATTGTTGCTTTGCGAAGATTGATCGCAATTAACAAATAAGAAAAAAAGAGATAATAAAAAAATGTTTTTAATTATTTTTTGCATTGTAAGCTTCTATAAGTTTGTTTAATGTTTTTTTAAGTCCTTCACTTTTAATATTTGTTAATTTATTACTATAATTCAATTTAGCTCTATTTAATGGCAATTTTTTTTTTAATATTTTTTGTTCTTGAACAACCTTAAGTTTAACTTCTTTAATGCAGGTAAAACCAAAAAAAGTGTTAATTTTATCCATTATTTCTTTTTTGCTATATTCTACGGTAACTTCATTCCCATGAACTACATTTAAAACTAGAGTTCCATTGTTCATTTCTTTGCCCATTTTTATTGTACTTGGATAACATACGTTGGAAAGTTCTCTGCCAACCATTTTAGCCCAGTTGTCGATTATATTAGAAAAATTATAACCACCTCTTTTGAGTAGTTTCTTAAGACCTTGTGGTAATGATCTAGAAAAAGGCCTTAAACCTTGTATGAAAGTATTACTTTTATTATTATGTTTTTTACTATGCATCTTAATAATAATTTATCAAAAAAAATTCTAGCTTGGTACGATAATAACAGAAGAGTATTACCCTGGCGTGTTAGTAAAAAGTCACCAAAAAAGCTTTATTACAGGCTTTTAAGCGAATTTATGTTGCAACAAACACAGGTTAAAACAGCACTTCCTTATTTTAAGAATTTTTTACTTTATTTGCCCAGCATAGAATCCCTATCAAAATCAAATGAGAGAAAAGTTTTAAAATTGTGGGAAGGGCTTGGATACTACAGAAGAGCAAAAAATCTTTTAATGAGTGCCAAGATACTCGTTAAAGAACATAACTCTAAATTACCAAAAAAAATAATTGATATAAAAAAACTACCAGGCGTAGGCGACTATACAGCTAATGCTTTATTAGCCTTTATTCACAACCAACCAACAATTGCTATTGACGGCAATGTTAAGAGGATATTCTCAAGAATTCTGAACAAGAATGAAGATAAAATAGATTTTAATAAACTTATAGAAACTAACAAAAAATCTTTATTCAAAACAAAAAGACATTCAGATTTTGTCGAAGCACTAATGGAGTTTGGGGCATTAATTTGCAAACCAAAAGAACCAACATGTTTTAAATGCAACCTTAAAAATACATGTAGATACTTTAATTCTGATAAAAAATTCATACAGGAAAAAAGAATTCAACCAAAAGAAAAAAATTATAATATATTTTGCTATATTGACAAAATAAAAAACAAAATTGCCTTAACTAAAAAACATAATTTAGGGTTCTTAAATAATTTTTATTTACCTCACATGAAGGAAACAACTTGTAAAAATAAAATAAAAAACTGGAATTTTCATTCAAACTTTAAAAATTCTATTTCTAATAAAAAATTAAATATTAATATATATTATAAATTTTCTTTAAAACTTCCATTGCAATCACAATGGTTTTCTTTAAAAGGTAATAATGAATTTATACCTTCATTTACAAAAAAAATATTTAAGCATATTTTAGATATAAATTAATGAAAAAAAAAATTGCAATTATTGGAGCGGGGATTGGTGGGCTTACGTTAGCTAATCTTTTGCAGGATAATTCAAACTTTGAATTTGTTATTTATGAAAAAAGTGAAACTTTAAATTTAGAAGAAGGATTTGGAATTCAACTTTCAGTGAATGGTGTTTCTGTTTTAAATCAAATAGGTTTTAATAGTTTAAATAAATCTGACTATTTTAACCCAGAAAAGTTAGATTTTTATTCAAACGAAGATAAAATATGTGATTTAGACTTAACACAATTTAACAATGAAACAGAAAAATATACCACTCTTAAAAGATCCACTTTAATTAAATTTCTAAAGGATAGATTATTTTCAAATTTGATAAGATTCAACAAAACACTCCAAACAGTTGAGCAAAATCAAAATACTATAAAAATAAATTTTAAAGATGGGAGTATTGAAGAAGTAGACTATCTTGTGATTTCGGATGGAGTATTTTCACAAAGTAAATCAATTATTGAAAAAAAAAGTTTTAAATCTAATTATTATGGGGCGGTGGCTGTCAGAACTCAAATAAAGGCTAAAGACATGTCTGAATTTAACACTGAAAACATTTCTCTTTTTATGGGCCCCAAGGCTCATTTAGTGTCATACCCAGTTAACAATAATAGAGATATTAACTTAATATGCATTTTAAGAAAAAGTCTTAATGAAAAAAAACCATTAGAACAATTACTTAGTAAAAAATTTTTTAATAAAAAGAAGAATTTTTTAAGTCTATTTAATAAAGATTTAAAATCATGGTCAATTTATACCTCCTCAAAACCTATTAAATCTATTTTAAAAAAAGTTTTTTATATTGGAGATGCTTTTTATGCCTTTCCACCAACTTTTGCTCAAGGTGCTTCTCAGTCTATAGAGTCTGCTAAAGAGTTATACGACCTATTAATTGATAACAAACAGAATATTGAAAATATTTATTTTGAAAAAAGACTTAAGAAAGTAGTTATGATCAACATCAGGTCAAGACTAAATTTTTTTGTATTTCATTGTTCTAACCCTGTTTTAAAGATTTTGAGAAATCAATTCATAAAACACTTAATAAAAAATAATAGTTTTATTAACAATTACCTTAGTAAAATTTATAATTAGTTTGAACTTATTCAGATACTTTTAGATAGAAATTTTTGTCTTAAGCTGTCAATCAAAACCATTGAGTTACCAATCTTACAATGCCAGTAAGTCCATCCGTTGAAACTCTCTGTTCCCATTATTTTAGCAGCAACTTTGTGTATAGAACCCTCAGACTCTTTATACTTAATACTCCCATCAACCATTATCTTTGCATTAAATTTGTTTTTAGGGTCCGACAAAATAGTGCCAGGTTTAAGAATTCCTAATTCAACCAATGAACCAAAAGGTATTCTTGGTTTTGATCTGTTATTTTCGACTGTGTCCAGATAGTCTTCTTCGATAATCTTTGTTTTACCAATTCTATCGTAAGCAGCTTTAAAATATTTTTTATCTTTTTCAATACCATAATACTTCCTGCCCAATTTTTTAGCTACTACCGCTGTAGTACCTGTTCCCAAAAAAGGATCAAATATTACATCACCCTTATTAGTTGTAGCTAATATAATTCTATGTAAGAGCGATTCAGGTTTTTGAGTAGAATGTACTTTTTTTCCATCATTTTTTTTTAATCTTTCTTTCCCGTTACAGATTGGAAGCATCCAATCAGAACGCATTTGTAAATCATCGTTTAAACACTTTAAGGACTGATAGTTAAAAGTATATTTTGATTTTTTATCCTTAGAAGCCCATATTAAAGTTTCGTGTGCATTCGTAAACCTTGTTCCTCTAAAATTTGGCATTGGATTATTTTTTCTCCAAATAACATCATTCAATAGCCAATAGTTTAAGTTTTGTAAGTGATAACCTAATCGAAAAATATTATGGTAGGAGCCTATAACCCAGATACTTCCATTATTTTTTAAAATTCTTTTACATTCAGTTAGCCATGCTTTGCAGAAATCATCATAATGCTTGAAGCTGTCGAACTGATCCCATTTGTCGTCAACGCCTTTTACTTTACTGGCGTCCGGTCTTCTCAAGGTTTCGCCAATTTGCATGTTGTAAGGAGGGTCTGCAAAGACTAAATCAAAAGTTTTGTCAGGAATTTTTTTTAATTCCATAAGACTATCTCCGTTAACAATTTTATTAAAAAATATTGACATATTTAGATTCAACTCGAAATTGAATCCTAGGTCAAACAGTTTTAAGTGAAACTATATGTCTCTTGTGTTTGAAATTTTTATCTCAACAACATGTTGTGTATTGGCTTAAATCCTTTTCTATGATGAGAAGTGATACCAAACTTTTTTAATCCCTCTATATGAGCCTTGGTTCCGTAGCCAAAATTTCTTTCCCAAGCATAATGAGTAAATTTTTCTGATAATTTAATCATAAGCAAATCTCTATATGTTTTTGCAATAATTGAAGCGGCGCCAATACATTTAATTTTTTCATCTCCTTTAATAATTGTTTTATAATTTTTTAATCCGCTCGGTGCAAAAGGACCATCTATTAGGATCTGGTTGGGTTTTTTTTCAAGTTTATCAATAGCTCGTTTCATTGAAAGCAATGCGGCTTGTAAGATATTTATTTTAAGTATTTCCTCAACGGAAGCAGCGCCAATTGCATAACAAGAATTTTGTTTAATAATTTCTGCTATTTTTAATCTATCTTGAAAATTAATTTTTTTTGAATCTTTAATTAATTTTAAATCTATTTTATTGTTAAGTATAACCGCTGCTGAAACAACGGGCCCTGCTAAGCAACCTCTTCCAACCTCATCCACTCCAGCTGTGATAATATTATTTTTCAATTTTGATCTTTAAATCTAATATTTTTTTTCTAATCATTTTTAGGTCTATCCATGACATAGCTTTTTGATCCGGTTTCCTTATTAAAAAAGCTGGGTGAAAAGAAATGATTACAGAAGTATTGCACTTACCTATTTTCTTTTTAATCCATTTACCTCTAATATCGGATATTGTTTGTTCACTCCCTATGATAGCGTTTAAGGCTGTGCTACCTAATAAAATTAAAATTTTAGGATCTATAATTTCTATATGTTTAATCAAGTAAGTACGATAACGAAAAATTTCTTCTTTGGTAGGACCTCTATTTTCTGGTGGCCTAAAGTTTACTACATTAGTTATATAAACGTTATCTCTATTTAAATTAATTGATAATAACATTTTATCTAAAAGTTCACCAGTTTTACCTATAAATGGCACTCCTTCTAGATCTTCATTGGCACCTGGTCCTTCCCCAATAATCATAATTTTTGCGTTGGGACTGCCATCAGAAAAAACAATATTTGTAGAATTTTTTTTTAATTCACAATTTTTAATATTAGCAATGGCTTGCTTGAGTTCTTGCAGTTCTTGGCTTTTGGGGCTCTTGATAGATAAATTACTATTAATTTTATATCGATTTATAGCTTCATTCTCATATATTAGGTTATGATTAATTAAACTATAGTATTTAATTAATTTTATAAATTTAGTATTAATTTTTTTTACCATTTTAAATATTTATGAAAAACATAAAAGTTCAATTGAAGTTAATAATATTTTTTTTATTATTTTTAAACATCTTTAATATTCTCTCCGCTAAGAGTATAGATAAATTTTCTAATTCAAAAGATATATCCAATTATTTATCTGGAATAATTGCTATAAATGACAATCAATATCAAACATCATATGATTATTTTAAGTCATTAAACAACCTTGAGGATAGCCATTACGTTTATTCTCAATACTACCTTTACTCTCTAGTAACACTTAAAAAATTTAAAATTGCTGCTAATTATTCAAAAGAATTAGAAAAAAAAAAAATTGATAATTTTGAAAGCAACTTAGTAAGTGGAATCTATTATTTAGAAAATGAGGACTTTGCTCAAGCTAAAACTTACTTTGAAAAATTAAAAAATAAAAATCCACCTGACTCTGTTCAAAATTTGCTTTCTATCACGTTAAATACTTGGTCTAATTTTAATGACAATAATGACATTAACGTAGCTCTTACTAACTTAGAGTCACTGCCAAAAAGGTTTGAAAACATAAAAAATATTCAAAAAGTTTTTGCATATTGTTATTTTGACTCTGATCGGACAGATGAATTTTTTAGAAAGCTTACTGCCAATCCTAATATAAATTATTCAAGATATCATTTTTTTCACTCAAATTATTTAATATCTAAGGAAAAAGAGAAACAAGCAAAAAATGTTTTACAGCCTGCTATTAATTTGCATCCAAGAAATTTAATTTTAAATCAATTAAAAACAGATTTAGATAAGAAACAAAAAATTAATGATCAATTTGATTGCAAGAAGACCAACCATATAATTGCAGAAATACTTTATAGTATTGCTAAAGCACTTTCTGCACAAAACAAATATATTAATTCTAATTTTTATTTAAACCTAGCTAAGTTTTTAAATCCCAATTTTGTAACTTACGATATTCTCTATGCCGAGAACTTTGAATTTCTTAAGCAACACTCAAAAGCACTAGATATTTATAAAAAAATAAAAAAAAAAGGATCAACTTATAGCTGGCACGCATCAAAACGAATTACATTTATTTTAAAAAAAGAAGAAAAAAAAAAAGAAGCTAAAGATTATTTGAAAAGTTCTTTTTTAAAGATTAGAAATCCAAAAATTTACGAAATATTCGATTATGCTGAATTTTTAAAAAATAATGAACTGTATGAAGAGTCAATTAAATATTACTCTGAAACAATTAATTTAATAGACAAGAACCATAGTCTTTATGGAATGGTATTGGATGGCAGGGGTATTGCCTATGAAAGAACGGATCAATGGGAAAAGTCCGAAATCGATTTACTTAATTCGTTGAGCGTTTCTCCAGATGACCCCTATGTAATTAATTACCTAGCATATTCCTGGATTGAGAAAGGAATTAATATAGAGAAGTCATTAAAGATGCTCAAAAAAGCAAATCAGCTAAAACCGAACGATGGTTATATTATTGATTCTTTAGGATGGGCTTTATTTAAATTAAAAAAATTTGAAGAGGCCAAAAAATATTTAGAATTAGCGGTAATACTAATGGCATCTGATCCGGTAATTAATGATCATTATGCTGATGCACTATGGATGAACAATAACCCACTCCAAGCAAGGTACTACTGGAATTATGTTTCAAAATTAAAAAAGACAGAAAAAAAATTAAAAAAAAAAATTGAACATAAATTATTATTCGGACTTAAAACTTAGAATAAATAATGATAAAGGCCTATTCTAAAATAAATTTATTTTTAAAAATTCTTAAAAAAAAAAATAATGGATTGCACGACATACAATCCAGTATAATGTTGTTGGATTTACATGATAAAATAAGGATTAAAAACACTGACAAAAACCATGATGAAATAAAATTTATTGGTCAATTTAAAAAAAATATAAACACTAAAAACAACTCAATAACTAAATCTTTATACCTTTTAAGAGAACAGGGCCTAATAAGTAAAAAGAAAAAATATAAAATTGTTATAAATAAAAAAATACCTGTATTTGCAGGTCTTGGAGGTGGAACGAGTAATGCTGTATTTTTAATTAAATATTTTTTAAAAGAAAAGATAAATGAAAAATTATTAACAATATTTGAAAAACAAATAGGTTCAGATTTTAGATTGTTTTTTTACCAGCATTCTTTTCAAAAAAGTCTGAAAGAAATTATAAAATTTAAGAAAAAATTTTCTTTTTATTTTACTTTAGTTTACCCAAATATAAATTGTTCCACTAAGCAGGTGTACTCAAAAGTTAAGAAATTTAATTTACCTCTAAAAAAAAATTTATTAAAAATTCACTCTAAAAATAAATATATACAATTTATTAAAGATGAAAGTAATGATTTGCAAAATATAGTTGAAAGAAAACATCAAAAAATAAAAAAAATTATAGATTTAATAAAATTACAAAAAAACTGTTTGTTTTCACGTATGACTGGCTCTGGCTCAGTTTGTTTTGGAGTATTTCTCGATAAAAAATCAGCAAAGTGTGCCTGGAGAACAATCCAGAAAATTTTTCCTAATTACTGGTGTATAATTGCAAAATCTATTTAATTATTTGTTTTTATGATATATCAACCAATAAGATTGGGGCATAGCCAAGCGGTAAGGCAGCGGTTTTTGATACCGTCATCCTAGGTTCGAATCCTAGTGCCCCAGCCATCTAAATGGAAAAATTTTTTAAAAATATAGCTTTTTATTACAAAATAAAATTTTTTTTTTTTCCTTTCTACAGGGCTCAAGAAATTAAGAAATTATTTAACATTCTCGAAAAAGGTAAACAAAAAAATACTCAAGTAGCAATGTTTGTAGGGGGCTGTGTTAGAAAATTTTTAAGCAATGAAGTCATTGACGATATTGATATAGCAACTACTTTTACTCCAGAAGAAATAAAAATAAAACTCAAAGACTTTAATTTTAAGATTGTTGACACTGGAATTGAACATGGTTCAATTACAGTCTTTATAAAGTCCAATAAATTCGAAATCACAACCTTAAGGAAGGATACTAAAAGTGATGGGAGGCACGCTGAAATATCATTTATTGATAGCTGGAAAGAAGACTCAGAAAGAAGAGACTTTACTATCAATGCAATTTATATGGATGTAAGAGGTAAAATATACGATCCTCAAAATGGTAGAAAGGATTTAAAAAATAATGAAATTAATTTTATCGGAGACCCTTCTGTAAGAATTGAAGAGGACTATCTAAGAATTATTCGATACATAAGATTTTGCGTTCAATACAATGTTAGGTATTTTAACACAAGAACGTTTAATGCAATCAAACTTAATTTAATTGGAATTAAAAATCTTTCAAGAGAACGTATTTTAAGCGAGCTTTATAAAATATTTAAACTAAAAAATATTAATATTCTTTTAGAAAATGAAGAAATTAAAAATATTTTTCTATTAGTTTTTCCAGAATTTAAATATTTAGAAAGACTAAACAAATTTTTTTATTTACAAAAAAAAGAAAATTTTTCTCAAAATCCTGAACTAATTTTTTCTATACTTTTAGTTGATGAAAAAAATAATTTTGAATATTTTTGTCATAAGTATAAAATATCTAATAAATTAAAGAAAGATTTAGTCTTTCTCGCGGAAAATTATATTAAATTTAAAAGAGAAAAAAATTTTTTAAAAAAAGATTTTAAAAAAAATATTTATAGTTCGGGTAAAAAAAATATTAAAATGTTAATAGAATTTATTTATTGTTCTGAATTAAAATTTTCAGTAAAATTATTAGATAACTTACTAAATGAAATTGACAAAATAAAAGTTCCAATTTTCCCATTTAATGGACAATACTTAATTGAGCAAGGTTTAACCGAAGGAAAAGAAATCGGTTTTGCTCTTAAAGAGCTAGAAAAAGAATGGCTTGAAAAAGATTTTAATTTAAAAGCCAAAGAAGCTATTATTATTGTGGATAAAATAAAAAGATCAAGTGTATTTAATATCTAAAATTTCAAATTTTTTTTCTCCTGATGGAGTTTCTACTGTCACCATATCTTCTACACTTTTGCCTATTAAAGCTTTGCCTATTGGTGATCTAAAATAGATTAGGTTTTTTGAAATATCAGCCTCATCTTTTCCAACTATCTTATAAGTTTTTTTTTTATTAATTCCTAAATCTTGGAGAGTAACAGTTGTTCCAAAAATTATGTTTCCATTATCTTCAATTTTAGTAACATCGATGACATTGGCTCTAGCTATAATGTCATTTATTTCAATAACTCGACTCTCCATTTGGGCCTGCTGTTCTTTTGCTGCATGGTATTCAGCATTTTCTTTCAAATCTCCATGTGATCTTGCTTCTGCAATAGCCGCAACTATTTGTGGTCGTTTTATATTTTTTAGTTGATGGATTTCTAATTTGAGTTTCTCCAATCCTTCAACTGTTATTGGTTCTTTATTCATTTATTTCCATTTTGCTTCAGGCGGTAGAGACATCAAAATTGACTCAATGTCGCCACCTGAATTTAATCCAAACTTAGTACCTCTATCATACAAAAGATTGAATTCAACATATCTCCCTCTCTTGTATAGCTGTTGTTCTTTATCTTTTTTACTCCATTTTAATTTTTTCTTATTTAAAATTATTTGCTTTGTTATGTTTATAAATTCAATACCTAAATCTTGTGCAAATTTAAAATTTTTTTCCCAATCTTTAGTTTCGTAATCAAAAAATACCCCACCAATTCCACGTGCTTCTTTTCTGTGAGGTAAATAAAAATAGGCATCACACCACTTTTTATATTTATTATAATTTTTGTTATTAAGCCCACATACTTTTCGTAATCTTTGATGAATAAAAATATTTTCTTTTTTATCATTAAATGAAGGTGTCGCATCCATGCCTCCTCCAAACCAAGCTTTTGAAGTTACAATAAATCTTGTGTTAAAATGAAAAGCTGGAATCTTCGGGTTCCTCATATGCGTGACCACTGAAATACCAGAAGCCCAATATTTACCATTTTTTTCTGCTCCTAAAATTTTAGATCTAAAAACTTTTTCAAACTGGCCAGATACTGTGGATTGATTGACACCAACTTTATCAAAAATTTCTCCATCTTTCAAAAGATATGAAGTTCCACCTCCTTCTTTTTTATTATCTTTTTTCCATTCACGTTTAAAAAATTTTTTTGGATTTGCTCCCTTTTTTTTATTAGCTTCATTTTCAATTAATTGAAACTGATCAATAATTTTTTTTTGTAAAGATTTAAACCAATCATCAGCTAATTTTTTTTTTATTTCTATTAATTTTTTCATTTAAAAAAGTTATTTTGTTTAAGTGCTTCTGAAGCCACTATGGCAACTACCATAGAGACATTAAGTGATCTTGCTTTTCCACTCAAGGGTACTTTTAATTTATCTTTTATTTTTTTATGAATTTCAACAGGTACGCCAGCACTTTCTCTTCCAAAAAGAATAAAATCATTTTTCTTAAATTCAAAATGATGGTAAAATTTTTTTGATTTAGTTGTCATTAAAATTATTCTTGATTTTAAATTTTTGCCTAAAAAAGTTTTAAAGTCAGGATATCTGATTATTTGACTAAAATTAATATAATCCATAGCAACTCTTTTAAATCTTGAGTCGTCCAGATTGAACCCGCAAGGTTCAATGATATGCATTTTAAGATCCAAACAAGCTGATAACCTAACAATAGCAGCAGTATTTTGAGGTATATCTGGTTTATAAAGTACTATATTTATCATTATAAGTTTATTTATGTGTCATTCTGACCCTAGAGAAGAAGCAGAATAAGTTTTAATTAATC
>MDTF01017698.1_pt1 | contig 14915 bp, 15 predicted proteins | sample 811191 | NCBI WGS metagenome assembly MDTF01 (sample SAMN05326649, study PRJNA326480) | marine metagenome | isolation source: seawater | place: Southern Ocean | collected 2011
GAAGCGCAGTAATGCGTGTAGCTGACCAGTACTAATAGCTCAATTGGCTTGATTTATGCACTGAAAAAAATTTTTAATAATTTTAAAGATAATTGATATTTTATTTTACGACCCCAGCTTTTTAAGTTGGGGTTTTTTTTTCACATCCCAAACTCACCTTAAAACGATCTCCTCTTATAGAGTCGATAACTATAAAAAAGTGATTTTTCTTTAAGTTAGTACAATGATACAAATAAATATAAGGATTAATTAGTATAGCATAAAAATTTTTATGTATTTAATAAGATTTATTTTCAAAAAAATTTTTAAAATTTATATTTTAATATAAAATTACACAATTCTTGGTAAGTTACATCATCATTAAATTTTTTATGAAGTGTTTTTATCAAATTCAAATCTTTTTTATAATCAATCGTCATTCTTATTTTAGAATAATCTCTCTTTGATACTATATTCATTATTTTAAATTTTTTCTTATTCTTATAAAAATATTCTGTGACGTTTTCTTTTTCAGACCAATTCATCACTTTTAAAATAGATTGAAGCTTACTGTTATTAACAATTTCAATACTTTGACCTTTTGGAAAAGTTCTAGGAAAAGCATTTGTGATAAGATCAAGTTTCTTAATTTCATTTTTGGATTTTATAATCATTTTATCAATGAGTTTCCCATCAATAAAAGGACTATCTGCTGAAATTCTAATAAAAAATTTTGAATTATTTTGTCTAGCAGCTTGAAAACACCTTTTTGCAACATTTGTCAAAGATCCTCTAAAAAAGTTAATTTTTTTTTTAATTAAAAACTTTACTAATTTGTCATCAGTTTTATTTTTTGATGTAGTAACTATAATTTTTGATATTTTTTTTGATTTTTTAACTCTACTTATTACTCTCTCTATTATAGTTTTATTTCCAACTTTTACTAAAATTTTTTTTGGAAATCTTTTTGACGAAGATCTTGCCTGCACCAAACAAAGCATTTTAAATTATTAAACCTTTTTTATTGAAAGATTTGTATATTTCAATACTAGGAAAAATATTTAGTGTTTTTTTATTATTATTGATCCAAATTTTTTTAGTAATTTCAATATTTTTTCTATGTACGGATTTACTTTCTCCGGGGATCAAAATATTTTGATCTGATCTGCCAATTATTTTATATCCTTGTTTTTTTCTAGAATTAATAACTTTTTTATTGTGACTTAAAACTGTAGTAACAATTTTTTTAACGTTTGTTTTTAAAAATATATAATTGTGTAATGCAATTGAAATTATTCCAGAAAAAGCAAGATACTTTTCTTCACCCATATAAAAGCCCCAAGACAACTCTTTACCTTTGGGTTGTGGTTTAAAAACGCTGATATAGCCAATTTTTTTATTTTTAAAACATACAATCCAATGCCAAAAGTCTTTTTTTTTATTAGAAAGAGTGATCCATTTTTTTTGTTCATTATCTGAGTGGCTGAATCTTGTTTTCATGAATTTTTCAATCCTTGGTTTGGTTCTCCAATTATAAATTTTTTTTGAGTCTGATTCTTTAATCTTAATAAAATTAATTACCATCTAAATTTTTTTTTGTCTGTGACTAATTTTAACTTTTTCAAACATAATTCTTTTTGGCTGCATAAAACTTTGAATATTTTTCTGAATAAATTTATAAAATTTATATTTATTAAATTTGTTAAAATCTTTAGGTTCTATAATTGCTTCTACATGCTGTCCAGTAATCGGATTATTTTTCCCATACACTTTACAATATAAAACTTCATCAAATAATAATATTTTTTCTTCTATAAAATTTGGAAGTACTTTTAGTCCCCCTATATTAATTACCTTGTCTTTTCTGCCTGTTATCTTTATAAAATTATTTTTCTTTTCAACTATATCGTTAGTTTTATACCATCCGTCTTTTTTTATCGGGTTTTTAGAATTTAGATATCCAAGCATTCTATATTTTGACTTTATATAAAGTATGTTGTTTATGACCTTAGTTTTTACGTTTTTATCAACAATTTTGAAATAATTACTATTCCTTGTTTTTGAAATAACCCTTAGAATTCCCATTTCACTCATTCCATATTTTTGTCTAAAATCAATTTTTTTAAATTTTTTACACAAGGTTTCCAAAGTTGATGGGTACATTATTTCAGTTGCATAAGTTATAATTTTAATAGATTTAGGCATAGTTTTTTCAATATTTTTTTTCATTAACAATATTTTTAAAAAAGTTGGTGTTGCTGGCAAAACATCTACAGAGAATTTTTTTGATATTCTTAATATATGATTAACACTCCTGTTATTTGGTACAATTAATGTCCCCCCATTAAATAAGGTATAAAATAATGTGTGAATGCCCCCTATATGGTCAAATAGAAGAAAACTTAAAGTTTTAAAATTTTTGTTCTTTTTAATCTTAAATCTATCTAGGAAGGTTGGCATTGCATGTAAAATTGCCTTAGGTTTTCCTGATGACCCTGATGAAAATAGTATGAGGCCTGCAGCTTTATTTTGTAATTTTTTTAATATAGGTTTTTTTTTATCCTTATTTTTTAAATTAGTTAGAGTAGTTCCCTTTAATACAAAATCTACTTGGGCAGCTTTAAGGAAATAGTTATGATCTTGTTTTGTTTCATTGGTAAGAGGCACAATGACTGTTTTTTTATCAATTAAATAAATTAAATTTTTAATTGTAACTTTGTCAAAATCACCTATTACTGCAACAATATCACCTGGCAATATATCTTCAAATTGATCAACTTCATTCTCAAGTAGTTCAGATAAGTTTAATTTTTTATTATTTTTTATTAAGAAAGTGAAATCTTTATTTTTATCAAATTTTTTTTGAAGTAATTCCCTCAAAATTGTCATATTCCGCCGACATGCAAAATTTGACCAGTGATTGAAGAATATTTTTTATCGATTATGGTTTCAACTAGGTCACTTATATCATCTAGTTTAAATTGTTTATTAATTAACTGCTGAGAAATTAAATTATTTATTTCTTGTTCTTCAACTCCTCTAGTCAAATCAGTTTTTATTGGGCCAGGTGATATACAATTAACATTTATATTAAAGCCAGAAACTTCTCTAGCAAAAGCCCTGGTAAAACCTTCTATGCCGGCTTTTGATGCGACATATATTGCCTCACCTTTCATTGCTAAAGGTACTGCTATTGTTGAGAAATTTATTATAAATCCTTTTTTATTTCTAATCATTAATGGCGAAACTTGTTTAGACATATAAATAGTACCCATAAGATTAGTCTCAATAATTTTTCGAATAGAACTTTTTGTCATAAATAAAGTTAAATTTAATGAAGCTATTCCAGCAGCATTAATTAAACCTGATATTTTACCAAGTTTTTTTATTTCTTTAATGGCATCATCAATACTGTCGGTAGATGAAACATCACAACCAATCATCTTATATCTTTTTTTTTTTACAGTTCTCGCTAGTCCTACAACTTTAAAGCCTTTATCTAAAAGTCTATTACAGATATGTTCACCAATCCCTTTACTTGCTCCAGTAACAACTATCATTTATTTATTATTTTTTGCCTTAAAAATTCCTTTGATAAAGTATCAACTGTCCGGAATATACTTTGAGATCTAGACATAGTTTTTTCAGATGTCCAATCAAACTCAAAATTTAACTTATTTGAAAAATCTTCAAGAGCTATGCAGAGCTGAACTAACGTCATCGAGTCAATAAAACTTGATGATCCAATTAATTTACTTTTTAAATTAATTTTTTTATCTTTAGATATTTTTTTTGTAATTTCTAATATTTTATTCAAGATATGTTTTTCACTTTTCATATCTTTTATAGTTTAATTAAGAATAAATTATTGTTGGGATGCTCTTCCTTGCAAAGTACATATTTTTCTAGCTTTTTCATTTGAATATTGTAAATAAGAATTTAATATTTTTAAGATAAATTATTAATAATAAAAGTCAAATGATAAATTTTTGCAAAACATGTATCATGCCAAGTAGCAGACCGCGAGTTGAATTTAATTCTAATGGAATATGCAACGCTTGTATAAATGCTGAAGACAAAAAAAAAATAGACTGGTCAAAAAGAAAGGCTGAATTTTTTGAGATTATTGAAAAAATAAAAAAGAACAGAATAAATAATTTAACTTACGATTGTGTAGTTCCATGGTCTGGTGGAAAGGACTCAACTTCTATTGCATTAAAGTTAAGGAAATTTGGATTAAACCCTCTATTGGTAACATTTTCTCCATTAATATTTAATGAATGTGGTCAAAAAAATCGAAATAGTTTAATAAATAAAGGTTTTGATGCAATACTTGTCCAACCTAACAATAACGTGGCTAGAAAACTTGCAAAAAGATTTTTTATAGAAAGAGGAAACCCCAAAGTTGCTTGGGATGCTGGTATCAATTCTACTCCAGTACAAATTGCTATTAATTATAAGATACCATATATATTTTATGCAGAACACGGTGAGTCAGAATATGGTGGATTAGTTTTGTCTGAGGAAAGTAAAAAAATAAGAAACACACAGGAAGTAATTGAGCATCAAATTGGTGATTACCCAGAAAACTGGATGAATGATGAAATATCTTATAATGATCTTAATCCATATATTTTTCCAGAAAAAAATAAAGATGAGCAAAATATTATCTCATATTATTTTAGTTATTTTTTTAAATGGAGCATGTTAGAAAATTATCAATATGTAAAAAAGGAGATGCCAGAATTTTTGGAAAATCAAAATGGAAGAACAGAAGGTACTTTTACTAATTTTGATAGTTTAGACGATAAGATCGATGATCTGTATTATTACATGCAATTTATAAAGTTTGGATTTGGGCGTGCCACCAGAGACTCTTGTAGAATGATACAGAATAATCAGATGACAAGAGAAGAGGCAGTTGAACTTGCAAGGAAATATGATGGTGAGGAACCAAAAACGTATTTTAATGAAGTTTTAAAATATTTAGATATTAATACTGAAGAGTACTTTCAAATAATAGAAAAACATAGAAATAATGAGATTTGGAAGCAAGACAAAAACTATTGGGAATTAAAGTTCCAAATTTAAATGAATAAATTATTTAACTATAAAAAAATTTTAAAAAATAAAATCAAAGATAAAACGGTAAAAATTGGTGTAATTGGTTTAGGATATGTTGGCTTGCCATTAGCATTATTATTTTCAAAAAAAGGGTTTTTTGTAAATGGATTTGATACAGATAAAAAAAAAATCAAGATTTTAAATAAGGGAAAATCTCCAATAGAAAGAACAAATATCAAAGAGATTTCAAAATTAAGAAATAAAGGTAATTTTTATAGTAATTTTTCAAATCTTACTGAGTGCGATGTCATAATCATATCCGTTCCAACTCCTTTAACGGCATCAAGAAAGCCTGATCTTTCATTTTTAAGATCAGCAATAAACACACTTTTTAAGCATATAAAAAAAGGTCAGCTAATTATTTTAGAAAGCACCAGCTATCCAGGCACCACCAGAGAAGAAATTGTAAAAAAAATTTCTAATAAATTTACAATAGGAAAAGATCTTTTTATCACCTTTTCCTCAGAAAGAATAAATCCTGGGGTAAATGATAATCAAATTCAAAAAATTCCTAAAGTTATTAGTGGGTATTCAGCAAATTGTTTATTTTTGGTAAACCAGATTTATAATAATATTTTTGAAAAAGTGGTAAAGGCTAAAAGCCTTGAGATAGCTGAATTTTCAAAGCTTTTAGAAAATGTTTATAGAGCAGTAAATATTGGCTTCATTAATGAAATGAAATTTGTAGCAGATAAGATGAACCTAGATATTTATGAAATTATTAAAATTGCCAAAACAAAACCTTACGGTTTCCGCTCCTTTAACCCTGGACCAGGTACTGGAGGACATTGTATTCCTATTGATCCATCATACCTTTACTGGCAAGCACTTAATTATGGAGTTAAAGCTGAGTTTATTAAACTATCATCAGAAACAAATTTAAAGGTTATAGATTTTATGAAAAATAAAATAATTAATTTTACAAAAAATGATAAAAAAAAGAAGCTACTATTTCTTGGAGTTGCTTATAAAAAAAATATTGATGATTTAAGAGAATCTGGCTCAATAAAATTAGCTGAAAAAATGCAGAATTTAAAATACAAAAATATTTTTTTTTCAGATCCACATATTAAAAAAATAACTAATAAGAAAAGTATTTTTAAAAATAATTTGAGTCTAAAATTAAGTAAGAAAAATTTAGAATCATTTGATTTAGTAATTGTATTAACTGACCATAATAAATTTGATTACAAATTTATTAAAACACATTCCAAAGTAATATTTGACTGCAGGGGGAAATATAAAGTTAGTAAAAAGATATTTAGAATTTAAATGAAAATTGTTTCAGCTATAATTGGTATGGGTATAGGACAAAAGCATTTAGAGGCAATTGATAATTACAAAAAAAGTAAAGTCAAAATTATTTGCGAAAAAGACAAAAGTAAAATTAAAATCTTAAAAAAAAAATATCCAAAAAAAATAATCACAAGTGATGAAAACCAAATTTATTCTGATAACAGTATCAATCTGGTTTCAATAGCTAGTTATGATAATTATCATTTTACTCAAGTTAAAAAATGTATTGAAGCAAAAAAAAATATCATTGTTGAAAAACCATTATGTTTAAATTTAAACGAATTTAATGAAATAAAGAGATTATTAAAAAAAAATAAAAACTTATTAATTACTTCAAATTTAGTTCTAAGAGTAAATAGTTTATTTAAATATTTTAAAAAAAAAACCATTTATGAAAATATTATTAATATTGATGCAGATTATATTTACGGAAGAAAAAAAAAACTTTATGGATGGAGATCTAAAATCAAAAATTATTCTATTATTTTAGGTGCAGCTGTGCATGTGATAGATCTCATCATGTGGTTAACAAATAAAAAACCTATGAGTGTAATGGCATACGCTAATGATGTTGCAACCAAATCTACAAAGTTTACTAAAAAAAGTTTTTGTCTATTAATTTTTGAATTTCCAGGTGATGTTATAGTAAAAATTTCAGCCAATACTGGAGCAATCTATGATCATATTCATGATATTAAAATTTTTCAAAAAAACAATACTTTAGTTAATTCAAAATTAGGAGCTTATGAAATATACAAATCAAAAAAAAAAAATGTTGTTAATAAAATCCATGGTCTTTATCCAGATAAAGTTAGAAGAAAATTATTTATAAGAAATTTTGTTGACCACTTGATGGATAAAAAAAAAAAGTTGTTATTAACCCAAAAAGACTTATTTAATGTCATGTCAGTTTGTTTTGCTGCAGAAGAGTCTCTTAAAGTAAAAAAAAAAATAAAGATTAAGTATTCGTAATGAAAATAATTATAAAGTTTAAAGTATATATAAGTCAAACTTATAAAAGAAATTTCAACTTCTAATCAATTATGGCAATTAGTTTTTCAAAAATAAACATCACTAGAAATGATTTAACAAATGTAAAAAAAATTTTAAAAAGTGGATGGCTTACTCATGGGAAATTTAATTCTTTATTTGAAAAAGAATTCATTAAATTTACGAAAGCAAAATATGCAATCACAGTTTCGAGCTGTACCGCAGGACTACATTTATCTTGTATAGCAGCAGACTTTAAAAAAGGGGATGAAGTAATTATTCCATCACAAACTCATGTCGCTACAGCACATGCAGTTGAGTACACAGGAGCCAAAGCTGTATTCGCAGATGTCACTTTTCCTGATGGAAATCTAGATTTAGATGAAATTAAAAGAAAAATAACAAAAAAAACAAAAGGAGTTATCCTAGTTCATATGGCTGGATATCCATGTAATATTGTAGAAGTTTCTAATTTTTGTAAGAAAAATAATATTATTCTTTTAGAAGATTGTGCTCATGCATTGGGAACATATAAAAACAAAATACATGCTGGCAATTATGGTATGACAGGATCTTTTTCTTTTTACCCAACTAAACAAATTACAACAGGTGAGGGTGGTATGGTTATTACAAATAATAAAATGGTATATAAAAAAATCAAAATGCTTAAAGCATTTGGTATCGACAAAGATATAGTAAGTAGGAAGAAAGTTGGCGATTATGATGTTAAATACTTAGGATACAATTTTAGAATTACAGATTTTCAAGCAGCAATTGGATATGGACAAATGTTAGACTATAAAAAAAATCTTGAAAGAAGAAAAATTATTGCAAAAAGATATATTCAAAATTTATTACAAAATAAGTATATACAATTCGTTCCTTTCTCAAAAGATTGTTCATATTTTGTTTTTCAAATTTTCTGCAAACAAAGAGATAAATTAACCAAATTTTTAAAAAAAAAAAAATTGGTTTTAGCATTCATTATAAAACACCAGTTCCAAAAATGACTTATTACAAAAAAAAATATAAAATTAATATGGACGAGTATTTTAATTCTATTAAATATGGCAATATGAACATTTCCTTGCCGAATTACCCTAAACTGAAATTATCTGAGGTGGATTATATATGTAAAGTAATTAATCAATTTTTTTCAAAAAATGAAAAATAAAAAGATCTAATATTTTTCAACTATATCAATTTTATAATCTTAAATTTTTCTAATTTTTTAGCGACTTTTAAAATTATTTTTGTATCTGCTCTTAATATTTCAGAAATTTGTGAGATTCTTAAACCATCTCCATAATATAATATATTAAACATATATCTTTCATAACTTGACACATTTTTTCTTGATATTGACCTATATAATCCTCTTTTAGACAGGAAGGGCTCACATTTTGTTGTTGAATATACTCTGTAATCTTTAGAGGTTTTTTCAATTCTTTTAAATAAATCTTTTACAAATAAAAATGATTCTTCAAGGCTTTTAGGCGATACCATTTGTAAATTATCTTTAGATGTGTGATATTCTTTAAAATCACCAAATTTTGTTCTTGTTAGTGTAACAACAGGCAAGTCTATTCCTGGATAATTATATTGTCTTTCATCAGATCCGCATTCAGTAAATTTATGAATCTTATTTCTTCTTGATTTTAAAATATCTTTTGCAATTTTATCAGACAAACTATTAGCATATTTGCTTTCTATCATTGAAAATTTTCCGCTGTCCCCAATACAAGTCAAGTGAAAACCTGCAACAAAGCTTTTTTTTATTTTGATTAAATTTTTATTTAAATATGAAATCATTCCAATTGTTTCGGGTACAAAAAGTATTCTATAAGTATAAAATGTTTTTTTTTGCGAAATATATTTAGATAAAAAAGATAAAAGTGTTGGACCACTTAATTCATTATTGACCAATGAAGGGTGACAAATATTACAACTAATTATAATTTCTTTTTTACTTTTACCCTTTAAAATTAATTCTCCTAGGGTAAGTGATCCATTTTTTTTAAAAGAAGAGTCTATAAATACTTTAAAGCTATTTCCTTTTAATTTTTTTTTAAAATTTTCAGTTACACAAAAACCCCAATTTTTTTTATAATAAGAAGTAACATATGGTATGGCATTTTTATCAACCCTATCAGTATGTAAATGTTTTAATAGTTCATTTTTATTAATTGTTTTATTTATAGGTGTTGAATACCCAAGTAGGTGTAAATTATTATCTTTAAAATCAATGATCTTTTTATCATTATCATCTGTGACATATGCATCTTTGATATTCCATTCTGGTGGTATTTTCCAGTCAAAAACTTTACTTCCACTCTTATATTCTATTATTTTTATTTTTGGAATTATCTCCTTAATTATTTTTAGTGACTTTCTATTTCCATCACCAGTAATACTTCTATTTATTGGAAAAAGTTTTTTTATAATCTTGAGAATTTTTTGACCTGTTAGATATTTATTTTTCATATTAAATATACACTCTTTAATTAATTAAAATTATAAATTATTTTGAGGTTAGACCAAAAGATTTTTTATAATTGTTAAATATTTGATTTATTCTATAGTTATATTTTATAGTATTTAAAGCTAGTATATACTAATTATATTTTCAGTCACTAAATTTTAAAATTATTTGCTTATTTTTAACATATACTTTAAAAAATTAAAAAACCTATGAATATTAAAAAGCATGTTACAGAAATTAATAAAAATGGATTTTCAATAATAAAAAAAATATTTACAAAAAATGAATGTGAAGAATATATTCAAAAATGTGAAAATTTACTGAAGTCATTTTTAAAAAGAAATCAAGTGAACTCTTTTAGTGCAGAAGCACAGGATATGGATAATCCTTTCCAATACGACAGTTTTTTCTTCAAGCAAGTATATTTTAAAAAAATTGATAAACTTTTAAAAATACTTTTGGATGAAAATTATGTTTTAATTAATAGTAATTTAATTAATAGGAGGAAATTTTACCACCCAAAAATAAACAATACCTCTAGTAGAGCGGCTGAATGGCATACGGACTCAAGATATTTAGGTGGAAAAAGACTTGGTAAAGGTTTGAGTTATATTGTTTACGTGGCTTTAGAAGATTTTTCGATAGAGAATGGTGGAACATGTTATATTCCAAGATCTCATTTAACCACAAAAATTCCAAAAAGGAATGCCAATTACAAACATAAAGTTTTGAGTTTGAAAAGAGGAAATATGATTATATTCGATAGTGGTCTTTGGCATAAAGGTGGAGAATCAACTAATAAGAGCAGATGGACTATCTTTAACTATTATGGTCCATGGTGGATGAAACCTTATTTTTCATTTGACCAAATGTTAGGAAAAAACAAACTAAAAAATTTAAATACTGACTTAAAAAAAATGCTTCACTATTATTCAAAACCACCCAAGAATAGCCGTATAAGAGCTAACACACTTACAAGTCCTGTAGAAAAAAAATATTAGTAATAACAAGTTAAAAAATAATTAAATCAAATTAATTTTTTATAAAATTTGATCATATAAATTAGTTTCTTATTTCTATATTGTTAATTTTTAAAAATTTTTTTGCAGACAATATACTTTCGTCAGTAAAATGAAAAATGTTTTGTGTACAAGCAGCAGAAATATTAGTCTTCAAAAATGCATCTAGGATATGTTGCCAACTGCCGGCTCCACCAAGAGCTAAAGTTGGGCAATCTAGTTTTTTTGATATAGAATTAACTAAATCCAGATCATAACCTAATAAACTGCCATCGTTATCAATATGATTTATCAATATTTCACCCACACCATATGATAGTGCCATTTTACCAAATTTTACAGGATCTAGTAAAAGATCTACTTTACCACCACCACCCATTACAGTAAATACATTTTCTTTAATAATCTTTTTACAATCAAGTGATTGTATTATTGATTGATTTCCATATTTATGAGAAATTTCTTCAATCAATTTAGGTTTTTTTATTGAATTTGATCCTAAGATGATTTTATCTGCACCATATTTAAAAAATAAATCTGCATCCCTTAACTGTTTAATCCCACCACCAACTGACAATGGAACAAAACAATTGGTTGAAAAAAAACTAATTAAATCCAAAAATTTGCTTGAAAATTTTTTTTTTGATAAATCTATCAAGATTAATTCATCAATGCTCCACAGGCCAATAAAATTTTTTGTGTATCTGTAATCTGGCTTAAAATTCTTTGTTCTAAAAAGAACACCATCTAAAAATGTTAAAGTTATGATTATTCTTTTTTTTAACAATTAACACCTCTCATAAAAATTTTTTATAATTTCTAACCCACTTGATTGACTCTTTTCTGGGTGAAATTGTACTCCATAAATATTTTCTTTATTTACAGAAGAAACAAAGTTTATGTCATACATTGTAGTAGTAATAACATTTTCAATATTATAATTTTTTAAATAATATGAATGAGTAAAATAAAAATCAGAATTATCTTTGATACCTTGAAATAGCTTGTTTTCATTTAATATTTTACATTCATTCCATCCCACGTGTGGAACTTTTATGTTATCATTTTCATCTTTGAAATTTATTAAATTTCCTTTAATTAAATCTAAACCCAAACAATTACCATGTTCATTACTCGCACTAAATAAAATCTGAAACCCAACACACACACCTAGAATTGGCACATTGTTATTATTCTTTTCAAATATAATTTTATCTATGTTTTTTTCATTTATTTTTTTCATTAAGTCTTTAAAGGCACCAACACCTGGTAAAATTATTTTATCAACTTTATCAAAATCATCATATTCTTTACAAACTTTATAAGAAATATTTAATTTTTTTATTGCTGAGACTAGAGATGCTATATTACCCGTGTCTAGATCAATAATACCAATCATAAATTTTAAAAATTCTCTTCTAAAAATTGATTAGTACTGATTATAGAAAAAATTAGTTTAGAATAATGATTTTGTATATTACTAAAATTTATATCTTTTTTAAACAATTCTAAATTAATAAATTCTGAGATAGGTGATTTAGTATTAAATATTTTATCAATGGTATTTTTATCATTTAAATTAACTACAGAGTTTATTGAGGCATTAAATCCTTTTTTTTGTCTGTCTAATCGAACTTTATTTATTAATATATTTTTACCAGCATCTCGCAATATCTTTTTTTGATATCCATCAGAAATTAAAAGATGAGGAGGGATTGAATATGCAAAATTTAACAATCCTCTATCTAAATAAGGACTCCTATTTTCAACAGAGTAAAACATTGAATTTAAATCATCATGTTTCAAAATAACCGGTACACCCTCATGAAATAGCTCGTTATGCATCCTATTTCTTAATAGTTCAGAGGTATATTTTTTCTCTGTAAATTTATAATTTATTTTTTGTGCAGAATATTTTTTAATATTAAAATTAGATTCAAAAACTAATTCTCTATTTTTTGGATTATCTATGTAATGAAAAGGATTTTTTAAATATGGATTTCTAATTGTTGGTAAAATAAATTTTTTCCAATCATTTATATTTTTTTTTAAATATTTTGATTTCTTTAGAGCGTGAAAATGAAGAAGAAAATGATCATAATATCCTGTGAATAATTCATCTGCTCCGGTTCCAGAAATAGAAACTTTAATTTTTTTTTTTGCTATATTTTGCATTAAAAAAGAATGCACATAATATGATAAAGTAGCTATTGGTCCATCATGATACTTTGTTAAGTTTCTTAGTCGATCAAAAAAATCATATTTATTAGGGTTTAAATTTATTAAATTTGAATCAGATCCTAAATCATTATTAATTAATTTTATATTTTCACTTTCATTGTATCTTGGATCTCTATCTATTATTGAAAAAGTTGATATTTTTTTATTAAGTTTTTTTGTTGCAATTGAGGCTAATAATCCAGAGTCAATTCCTCCACTTAAGCAAAATGCTAAAGGGACATCTGATCTCATTCTTATTTTTAGACTATTTAATAAGAGACTTCTCACTCCATCAACAGCATCAGTTAAGCTCATCTTTTTGTTTATCTTAACTTTGGGCTGCCAATATTTTTCTTTTTTAAAATTAAGTTTAAGATCTAACGTTAAATTAGTTCCATTCTCTAAGGAAAAAATTTTATCATAAAATGTATCTGTCGTTTTATTTAAAGACTTGTATCCTAAAAATAAATTTTTTTTGACTTGTGCTTTATTTAACGTAAAATTTTTTTCACAAAGAGACTTTATATATTTTATTTCTGAACCAAAAAAAAATCCATCTTTAGAATAATAAAAAAATAATGGCTTTTCTCCAAAAGGATCTCTAGAAAGAAATAGAGATTTTTTTTTTATGTCCCATATAGCAAATGACCACATACCCTCAAGATGATCTACACATTTTTTTCCATAAGCTATATAACTTTTTAATAATACCTCGGTATCTGAACTTGTATCAAATTTAAAAATTTTTTTTAGTTTGTTTCTTAGTTCAATAAAATTATAGATTTCACCATTAAATATAAGAATAAAATTTTTATACCTATAAGGTTGATTAGATCTGCTGCTGTGTATATCTATTATTTTTAATCTTGAATGAAGGAGAGAAATATTTTTATCATCTACTATCTGAGTGTAACTTGAATTATAATCTGGACCTCTATTCTTCATCAGATCCAAAGTATTAGCTATAGCATTATTACGAATTAATTTTTTTTTTGATATAAATCCACTTATTCCACACATTTACTTATTTTTTATAAACTTATTTTTTGATTGATAAAATAGTTTTTCTTACTTTTTTTATTTAAAATTTTATTTAGGTTAAAAAACTCTTTATTATTAGCTGGTCTGAGAAATTTTACGTTATCATGTGTTAGCTTTTCTCCTATTTCAATTTTTTTTGATGCGTAAACACCTCTCCTAGCCAAACTAATTATTTTTTTTTCTGATATTGAAATTTTTTTTTGCTTTATTCCTAGTTGATTTTCAATTTTTCGAACACTTTTTACAAGCTCTTTTAAATCTTTAAAGTCAGCTGATAATGCATGGTCTCTAAATTTAGAAAATTTTTTATTTAATGTAAAATGTTTCTCTATTATTTTTGCTCCAAGGGCAACAGCCACCAAACAAGCCTCATTACCCAAAGTATGATCAGAATATCCAATCAAATTATCAAACTTTTTTTTTAAAAAACTTATTGATTCTAAATTCGCATCTTTATCAAGCACAGGATATGATGTAACACAATGAAGATATGATATATTTTTTTGACATAAATTTTTACCAATCTTTTTTTTAATAAATTTATTAATCTCGTAAATATTATTGTAATCTGTCATCCCAGTTGAAATTAATACTTTTTTATTTGATTTAATTATTTTTTCTATTAATGGAAAAAAATTATTATCACCCGATGCAATTTTTATAACGTCTGTATGTTTGATTAAAAAATCAGCACTTTTTAGATCAAGTGGAGTAGATATAAATTTAACTTTATATTTTTTTGAGTATTTTTTAAGTTCTAGAAA
>MDTF01000608.1_pt1 | contig 14914 bp, 13 predicted proteins | sample 811191 | NCBI WGS metagenome assembly MDTF01 (sample SAMN05326649, study PRJNA326480) | marine metagenome | isolation source: seawater | place: Southern Ocean | collected 2011
AGGTTATACCTAAGATCAGCGCCTTTGCGCACATGACTATGACCGCCACCGCCTCTACCGCCACCAAAAATGTCACCGAAGATATCGCCAAACATGTCACCGAAGTCAGCATTGCCCGCGCTAGTTTGACCCTCTATTCCTGCATGGCCATATTGATCATAGCGAGCGCGTTTTTGAGAGTCAGAAAGCACTTCGAAAGCCTCGTTGGCTTCTTTGAATTTGTCCTCTGCAGTATCGTCATCTGGATTACGGTCGGGGTGATGCTTCATGGCCACACGTCGGTAAGCCTTTTTAATTTCGGCTGCCGATGTGCCTTTCTCAATACCCAGAACTTCGTAAAAATCTCGTTTCGACATTTTTTCTCTCTTGTTTCGTATCTGTTTTAGCGAACTGCTTGGCGGTCTGGTCTAACTGTCTGGCCTAACGGTTTGTTCTATCAGTCTGTTATAGCGATCAAATATGATGTTTCATGCGACTCTGTTTTAACGGTTCTAGCTGTCAAACCCAAACTTTAAAACTGCGCCCAAAATGTCGAAAAAACAGATTACTTAGCAAACCAAAAATTCGTATCCAGCAACCGCAAAAAAGCTAAGCCATCAAGATGACTTAGCTTTTCACGAGCCAATTGAGCTTTAGTAGCTCAGGGTAAAAGACAAAACTACGCTTGCTTCTCGTCTTCTTTAACTTCTTCAAACTCTGCATCGACAGCTTCATCATCTGCTGACTCAGCGTCACTAGGGGCTTCTGCACCTTCGGCGGCTTGCTCGGCATACATCTTCGCCGCTAAACTTGAAGACGCTTCTGTCAACACTTTAGTCGCCGCTTCAATCTGCTCTAAGTCATCTGCCTTAATTGCATCTTCTACTGAGGTGACGGCTGCATTAATCGCATCCTTCTCTTCATCAGTTGCCTTATCAGCCGCTTCTTCAAGAGTTTTCTTGGTAGCGTGAACCAATCCATCAGCCGTATTTCTTGCTGTGATTAGCTCTTCGAACTTCTTATCTTCAGCGGCGTTGGCCTCTGCATCTTTAATCATCTGCTCGATTTCTTCATCAGACAATCCACTGGACGCCTTAATGATGATCGACTGTTCTTTGCCAGTCGCTTTATCTTTGGCAGACACGTTTAAGATTCCGTTCGCATCCAAGTCAAATGCCACTTCGATTTGCGGCATACCGCGAGGCGAAGGAGGAATGTCACTCAAATCAAATCGACCTAGTGATTTGTTTTGTGAGGCTTGCTTTCGCTCACCTTGTACAACGTGAATCGTAACTGCTGTTTGATTATCATCAGCTGTTGAGAAAACCTGTGTCTTCTTAGTCGGGATTGTTGTGTTCTTCTCAATTAGTGCGCTTGAAACACCACCAAGAGTCTCAATACCAAGTGACAGGGGAGTCACGTCTAATAGCAAGACATCGTTCACTTCGCCAGACAGTACAGCCGCTTGAATTGATGCACCAACTGCCACCGCCTCGTCAGGGTTCACGTCACGACGCGCTTCCTTGCCAAAGAACTCTGCCACCTTCTTTTGTACCAAAGGCATACGAGTCTGACCGCCAACCAAAATCACATCATCGATCTCGCCAACGCTCAAATCAGCGTCTTTTAACGCCATTTTAAGTGGGGCTAAGGTTCGCTCAACCAGCTCTTCAACGATGGATTCAAATTTCGCGCGGGTCAGCTTTTGCACCAAGTGCTTAGGACCGCTTGCATCTGCTGTAATATACGGCAGGTTTACTTCAGTTTGCTGTGAAGAAGAAAGCTCAATCTTGGCTTTTTCAGCAGCTTCTTTTAGACGCTGTAATGCCAAGGGATCGTTGTGCAAATCCATACCTGACTCTTTCTTAAATTCATCAGCTAAATATTCGATCAAACGCAGATCAAAGTCTTCGCCACCGAGAAACGTGTCGCCGTTGGTCGAAAGTACTTCAAATGTATGTTCGCCATCTGTTTCAGCAATTTCAATGATTGAAATATCGAAAGTACCGCCACCTAAGTCATAAACAGCGATTGTAGAATCGCCAGCTTTCTTATCCATGCCGTAAGCAAGTGCCGCAGCTGTTGGCTCGTTGATAATCCGCTTAACTTCAAGACCCGCGATCCTGCCGGCGTCTTTAGTTGCTTGGCGCTGAGCGTCATTAAAGTAAGCAGGCACTGTGACTACGGCTTCGGTAATTGGCTCGCCGAGGAAGTCTTCTGCCGTCTTCTTCATTTTCTTCAGAATTTGAGCTGCGATCTGCGGTGGCGACATCTTCTCGCCGTTGACTTCAACCCAAGCATCACCATTGTCTGCCTCAACAATCTTGTAAGGCACCATTTTTATGTCTTTCTGGACTGCTGCATCTTTAAACTGGCGTCCAATCAATCGCTTGATAGCAAACAGCGTGTTATGCGGGTTGGTAACCGCTTGACGTTTTGCAGGTTGGCCAACCAATGTCTCACCATCGCCGCTGTAGGCAACGATGGAAGGCGTAGTACGATCGCCTTCCGCATTCTCAATGACTTTTGCTTCGCCGCCATCCATCACTGCTACGCAGGAATTAGTGGTGCCCAAATCGATTCCTATTATCTTACCCATTCTTACAATCTCCGCTTATGCTTATCTGGTGCGCCAGTATGAACTGGACTTACTACTGATCATGAATATTGGCCCGTTCCATCATATTTCAAGGAACTGACCGCTATTTCCTTTAATTTCTACTGTTATTCATGCCAATATTTGATTTGGCGTAAGATCTCAGCAGTTTTCTATTAATTTATGCTTGTGCGTCTATCGATGGGCTTGGCCCTTTCGCCACCATAACCATCGCTGGCCTAATCACACGGCCGTGCAAGCTATAGCCCTTTTGCATCACTGCTATCACTGTATTCGGCTCAACATCTGGGTTTTCTTGCATGGACATAGCTTGGTGGAGAAGAGGATCAAAAGGCTCGCCTAATGGATCCACTGCCACGATGTTGAATTTGGCAAAGCAGGCTGAAAAACTCTTTAAAGTAATATTTACACCGTCAAAGATCGCCGTATCGACTGAGTCTTCGGTGCCACTGGCCGAACTCAAGGCTCGTTCCAAGTTATCCATCACCGCCAACAGTTCGCCGGCAAATTTTTCCTGGCCATATTTGTGAGCTTTCTCGACATCTTTTTCCGTACGTCTACGCAGATTTTGCATTTCTGCCTGAACCCGCAACAGATCGTCCTTAGCTTGGCCTGCTGCTAACTCCGCGGCCTCAAGCTTCTCTTCCAGCAATTCCACTTCGGTTTTATCCTCTTTAGCCTGCGGATCACCTTGACCCTCTGGTGTTTCAGTGGAATCTAAACCCTCTTGTGGGCTCAAATGCTCAGTTTGATCTTGGTTTCCGTTACGCTCTAAATCACTTTCATCATTCGGATTTTGCATGATGCGGTGCTTCCCCTGCTCTGTAGTCTTTGATTGCTCAGTTCTAGTGTTTGCGTGGTGACACCCATACCTCTAGACAGCATAAATTTGTTTAGCTTCGCGATATATGGGGTCTAGGCAACGCAATTCAAGCAAAAAAGTAAGGATTCCTTGCGAATTACCACGCTAATTCTCCGGCAAAGGATTGCGCTGACATTAACCATAGGCAGAAGCCTGCTGTTTCGCCCTTTCTATTTGCCAATTTAGCCGATAACAAAATTTTGCTAAAGCGCCGAGCAACCTTAAGATTGGCGCGAATTTGGTACTTTTAACCCCTTTGATCCAATATACTCACACTATGCTAGCTGAACTTATCATTCGAAATTTCGCCACCGTCGACGCACTGCAAATCGAATTCAAACCCGGTATGTCGGTGATTACCGGTGAAACAGGTGCCGGTAAATCCGTCATCCTTGGCGCGCTTTCCCTAAGCCTTGGCGACCGCGCCGACAAAGGCACCGTGCGCGCGGGCGCAAAAAAGGCAGAGCTCAGTGCCGAATTCAACATAGAGGCTATTCCCGCAGCCCAAGGCTGGCTTCATGCCCACGACCTTGATCACGACGAGTCTCACACCTGCATCCTGCGCCGGGTAATAACAAATGACGGCCGCTCGAAGGGTTACATCAATGGCTCACCGGTCACCATGACCAGTCTGAAGTCTCTTGGTGAAATGCTCATCGACATTCATAGCCAGCATGAACACCAATCTTTACTCCACAAAGCAACTCACCTGCGCATGCTGGATGATTTCAGCGTCGACAAAGATCTCAGCGCCAAGCTACATTCTATTTGGAAGCAGTGGCAGCAAAACAACCAACAAATGGTTCAGCTTAAAAGTGCATCAGAGGAATCTTCTGCCCAGACTCAGCTGCTGTCTTATCAGCTAACCGAACTCGAAGAAATGGAGATTGGGGAGAATGAAGTAGAAGAGCTGGATGCAGAATTCAAAGCATTGAACAGCGCCGACTCCATCATCTCCACCATCCAAACTGTGCTTAACCTGTGCAGTGAGAATGACGATCACAATGCCTCCTCTAGCCTGGCAACAAGCCTTAGCGCCATGAGGGAGGTTCCGGCCCAGGATGAAAAAGTTAAAAGCATCACTGCCCTTTTAGAAAATGCAGACATTCAATTAAGCGAGGCAGTAGCTGAACTGCGCTCCTTCAATGATGAATTCCGTGCCGACCCACAGCGCCTAGAGACTATTAACAATCGCTTGAGCGATTTATACAGCGTTGCCCGTAAACACAAGATAAATGCGAAGCAGCTGCCAGCACTTGTGGCAGACCTGCAAGAACAACTAACACGGTTTGAAAACAGTGACGCCGAATTAGACCAGCTTAAAGCCAACGACGAACTTTTGCGGGAGCAGTACCAACAGATTGGCAAAAAAGTCTCTGCCAATCGTAAAAAGGGCGCTAAAAAACTGGCAGATGAGGTTAATAAACAAATCGCGACTCTAGGTATGCCCAACGCTGCATTGGCTGTGTCTCTAATTGCAACCGACAGCGAAAAACCGTCCCAGCATGGCCTGGAGTCAGCTGAGTTTTTAGTTAGTACTAACCCAGGCCAAAGCCCTCAAGCCCTAAATAAGATTGCCTCTGGCGGTGAGCTCTCTCGCATTAGCTTGGCTATTCAGGTAATCACCGCCCAAACAACCCATACCCCAATTCTAGTGTTTGATGAAGTAGATGTAGGTATTGGCGGGGGCGTTGCTAAAGTAGTTGGCGAGCTATTAAGAGAATTAGGTAAAAAAACCCAGATTTTTTGTGTCACCCATCAAGCTCAAGTGGCGAGTCAGGGTCATAATCACTTCTATGTAAGCAAAAGCACCGGCAGCGATTCAACCCAGACGAGTATTGTTGAACTCGGTAAAAAAGAAATTATCCGGGAAGTAGCGCGCATGTTGGGGGGCGATGATTTCACTGATGAATCATTAGCCCACGCCCAGCAGATGGTGGCGTCTAGCTAGTTCAAACCTGTGCTCACCGCGCCGCCTAGGCAGGGCTACCCCTGTGGACGGCAAGCCACTTATCCGCTCTAGGCAGTCTATCCCGCTCTAGGCAGTCTATCTAATAAGGCCATCTATCCAGCTTTCGCTCGGCCTAAATCTCAGCTTGGACCAAGCAGGCCCTCGGCGATTAAGTGCGCTTTTGGCAATCTGGACACAGACCACACAAGTACATGCTGTGATCCGTAATGGTAAAACCAAATTTCTTAGCGATTGCTTCTTGCTGATTTTCTATAAGCTGATCAAAAAACTCTTCAACACGGCCACAGCCATTGCAAACGATATGGTCATGATGATCAGCAGACTTTAGTTCAAAAACGGAACTTCCGCCCTCAAAATGATGCCGCTCAACCAGCCCTGCCGTTTCAAACTGCGTCAGTACTCTGTAGACCGTTGCCAGGCCAACATCTTCATCGGCTTCTATCAGCGCTTTATAAACGTCTTCAGCGGATAAATGTTTAGTAGCGGAATTTTCAAGGATTTGAAGAATCTTCACTCTGGGAAGAGTGACCTTTAAGCCAGCATCACGCAATTCTTGGTTCTCTGAGGCCATTATAATTTCTCAACTTTAGCTGTATTGAAGATTGCTGTATTATGCCTGCTCGTTCGATCTTAAGAAAGGCATGGCAGGCTCAAGTCGAATAAACACGGTAGCTGGATAAATATGAATAACTCAATCAAACCCATTGTCATAGCAGGCTTGGCCTGTTTAGCTCTAACGCTTAGCGCCTGCGGCAACATTGGCTCATTGGATTTTCCCGGGGTTTACAAGATAGGCATTCCCCAAGGCAATATCATTACTCAGGAAATGGTCGATCAACTGCGGCCAGGCATGACCAAGAGACAAGTCATCTTTGTCATGGGCACGCCACTTGTTAGAGACCCGTTTAACCAAAACCGCTGGGACTATATTTATAGTTACCAGCCCGGCGGCGGTGAAAGAGGTCAGGAGCGTATGTCAGTATTTTTTGAAGACGATACTCTGGCCCGCTTTACTGGAGATTTCGCCCCTACTGAGGAACCAAGCGACGACATTAACGATGACATTAGCGATGACATTAGCGATGACGTCGGCGAAGAACCCAGTGACGACGCAAGCACCGCAGCAGCTGCCGCTGTTACAAAATCCGCCACTGCAACCACAGCATCTAACTAGCCTCTCAAACCTCCGCTTAAGCCTCGGCTTGCAACACGCTGTCACGAGAATCTTATTGTTTCGGCTTAGGCTGGCCCTGAGATTTGACTTATTTAGGTTTGGCGCAATTAAAGCCCCTAGTGAAAACCCCCAGATAACGCCCTGACTAGAATCAAATGCCAACATTAACCAGACGCCGAATTAAGATGCCAACGGCATCTTAGCTCGGTAAGCTCGGCAACCTAGGTAGCCAAGGACAGCTGTCTCTAGTCAACCTCCACGCTAAACTAAGGGGTCGGCTGAATCAAGTGCCGGCTAAGGTTTAGGAGCCTACTATTAATCCCGCAATTTCAGATGGCGTGGCCTTAAGGGCTAGTGCCACCTTGTCGAAGAAATCTAACTCAAAATAGCGAACTTCGTCATCACTGCGAATAACCGTAGCAAGTGAAGCAAGAATAATGACTCGTTCATTCTCAGTCAGCTTGCGAGTGGCACTGGATAGGTAGCGCTCTAAAGAGCGAGTTTCGAACGCGGCTGACGAGGCGGCGGTTAAAATGTCCGCCTTGGAAAATTCCTCACCCGTTTTATCTTTCAATACTTCTCGAACCTGATCAATCTCAACTTTCTCGACGTTGGAATCAGCACGAGTCGCTCGCGCTAAAACCATTAACATCACTTCTTTAAAAAGCTCTTGTTTGTGTTTTTTTTCGCTGGACTCACTCACCAGCTTAGTGATGGATTCAAAGTTGAGAAGACTCATATCGCTTATGCCTGCCTAGAAGAAGATTATTTAAGAGACCAGCGTAATGCTTAATTATTACTCTGTCTATCCCATGCCGCCATTACACTGGATGATTTTGGTATTGACTGGCTACCTGAACCCAAATCAGCGCCAGCCCAGCGCTAAATCGAAGGATATTCTTGAATGATAAAAGCTTACCTAAGACTCATCCAGCGCTGATCTAAGGCAGACTTTAGCCTGATCAGAGACAAAAGTAGGTGACATAACCCTAAACCAGAACCTTAAACCAGAGCCTTAAACCAGAGCCTTAAACCAGAACCTTCAAATAGAACTATCAAATAGAACTATCAAATAGAACTATCAAACCCCACCTTGAATAATTTTAATACTCGAAGCGCACGCCCAAGGTAATACCTCGGCCAGCCTCGGGAGCGAAATTACGCAAAAACGAGGCGTGGTTGCGAATCTCTTCATCAAGCAAATTATCACCGCGGGCGAATAGCTTAAATTCTGAATCGCCACCTACCTGCACATGATAGTCGGCATAAAGGGACAGCAGCGTGTAGGCATCAGTTTCTAATTCCAACGCCCCCTGATCAGTTTGGGACAAAACACGAGTTGCATGAACATGCGCACTCCAGTTGTTGCCAAAATAACGCAGCTCGGCACCCACTTTTGCCGGCGGGATTCTAGGCACGTTACCACCTGCATCGAACTCGGCGTTAACGACGTCACCAAACAGACTGAACTCTGCATTGAGAGAATCTGAGCTTAACAGCGACACAGAGACCTCTGCTTCTAGTCCAGTAAAAGTAGCATCTTGAGCGGTGTAACTAGCGACCGGTATTTCGTCTAATTCTTCGCCAGTGATGCTAAGAAATATATAGTCTTCAATCTCATTGCGATATGCACTGAACTCACCGGTAAATCTGCCAGAATGGCGTCGGTAACCGAATTCAAAGTTATTCGATACTTCACTATCCAATGATGAGTTGCCAATTTCCATTAGCCCGGTGGCGGCGTGAGGCACCAAACTTTCTTCGTCAGCAATTCGCCCGCAAGTGTCTAGTGCGATGTTGGAGAAAAGCTCTTCGACGCTAGGCGGGCGCTCAGAGTGGGCGGCTGACAGCAAAATATTGGATTGCTCGTCAATATCATAAAGTAAACTACCGCTCACACTTGACGCATTTTCACTGTTGTCACAGGCGCCACCTGGGTCGATTTCGTTACTCTCTAACCTAAACCCTATCTCTGCTGTTAGACGATCTCTTTGATAACGCTCTACACCGAAGAGTCCGATATTGTTGATATCCGACCGAGGAATAAAAGCCTCTTCACCGATCGCACTAAATTCGGTGTTAGACAACTGAACGCCATAGACACCTGACCAATCGCCAGTGGGGGCACGTTTTAATTCAAACCTTGCCTCGGTACCTTTATTGCTAAACAGGGTACCAACTTCGCTGTCACCATCTTCAAAAATTTCGATCTCTCGATGTTCGTAGTCGGTGAAACCAACATTGGCTTTAAAGCTTTCTATCCAGCTGTTTTCAAAATTCAGCTGGCCCTTAAAGTCATAGCGGGTTTGTTCCATGTTGATACGAACAAATTCTACTTCTTCGCCTTCGTGCTCACCTTCATGTTCCTCGCCTTCGTGGTCTTCGTCATGTTCCTCGCCTTCGTGGTCCTCATCATGTTCTTCTTCATGGCCATGGTGAACGTGACTGCCCGGCGGCAAACCATATTTGTTTTCTAGCTCGCTTACTGAAAAACCAAAAAACCCGGCATCGCCAACGTAGGAAAATCCTGCTGTACTACCGCGGGCCTTACCATCGGAATTGCCGATAAACCCCCGAGTATTTTCAAATTCTTCGTCGTCATGATCCTCTTCATGATCTTCTTCATGATCCTCTTCATGATCTTCGCCCATAAGGGCTTCCGCGAGCTCATCCACCGCTTCAACGGCATCTTCATCAATAGCAAAACCGTTAATTTCGTAATTGTCGTTTTCGCGAGTAAAGGCATCCAAATGAAAGCCAAAAGAGCCGACTGAGGCATCCAAGCGCATCACCGTTTTGTTTTCGTTATTCACGCCGTTGTGAGATTGTTCAAGCTGGAAATGGGGGTGATCAACCAAGGTGCTGGGAATGCGATTATCAATAACATTCACGACACCACCGACCGCGCCGCTGCCATAAAGCAAAGTGGATGGCCCGCGAATCACTTCAATCCGATCCGCCAGCATTGCCTCAGTGCCGTTGGCATGATCTGGACTGACGTTAGACGCATCGGTAAGACCAATGCCATTCTGCAAGATGCTGACCCGGTTGCCAGTTTGGCCACGAATAATAGGTTGGCCGACCCCGGTGCCGAAAGAGGAGTTAGCCATACCGATCTCGTTCTTCAAGGTATCGCCAAGGCTGTTGGAGGCCTTCTCCCGCAAAGCCTCTCCGGATAAAATGCCAATTGGCAGTGCTGTCTGCGCTTCTGTTGCAGCAAATGGTGCCGTGACCACTAACTCTACTAGCCTGTCTTCAATGTGCACACCGCCGGCATCAATATCTCTGAATGCATTTTTAGGCGAGTCCTCAGCGGCATTAGCGTACGAACAGATAGTGGCGGAAACCATCGCGACAGCAACGGCAACTTTTCTCTTTTGATAAAACATGGTCGAGCTCCAAACATAAACTTATTAAACGCGCAGTGCCTTTGGTGCAGAACTTAGAAGAAAACTTCAAAGAAATAGCCGAAAATGTTCTGGAAAGTCAGAAACAAGATCGCAACAGCACAAAAAGGGAAGATAAAACGGTAAAGTTAAGCTTGAGGTGGACCACGAGCAGAAGGAGTGCGGGCAACAGTATGAACTGCAGCGGGCAGGAGAATATCAAAAGATGAGGTGGGACTTTTTCCGAAAGTGAGCTCAGAATTACTGACCAGACTGTCGTCGCTAGAGCCGAGCTTGAGACAAATTTCACAATCGACTTGATCGCTAAGATCGCTGCCATGAGTGTGATTAAGACTTACCGCTTGGGCAAAAACCAAACTGCAAACAAGCAAAAAACTCAACGGCCCGCCAAGAAGCGAATGCTTTTTGGTGAAGCCCGTTAAATAATTTTTAATGTCTACCAAGCCTTGCATTTTAACTACTCGCTTGAAATAACCACAAATTTTTTTACAGAATTAAAAACTGAGAATAATACTCAATGAATAAGTTATCTCTTCGTCGAAGGATGGTCAATAGATTTTAATAAATTCTTTTCGTGGAGCCTTTAAAATACTTCTACAAACCCGCTTAAAGAGATTTTGAAAAAGTTTCAAGAGCTGCCAAACCCACGACGTCCTGAGCAATCAGAAAAAGATCTTGTCTTGGGATCGAGGGCAGCGCTTTACTCAAGGTAGCCAAATGGGCTTCTTCTTGTGTCGCTCGCTCTAGCAAAAACTCACCGCTATTTTTGGGCGCGCGCTTGTTCACCACTAAACCATCAACACTGATGCCGCCACGCTCGAGTTGCTCATGAAGCTCGATAGTTTCCAACACTGGCAATCGCTCGGCCGCCAGCACGATAATAAAAGACGTCATGTCTGAATCGGCAAGCTTGTCTCTTAAAGTGGCGAATTTATTTTTTCGGCGCAGCAGAATTTGCCTGATTTTGCTTTCTTTCGCTTTTTCTTTATCTGCCGGATCACCAAAGAGCTTATCTTCCATGCTGGAATCTCGACTAAGGTCACGCACCACCTCGGCAAACTTGTCAGCTTTCTCCCGGCGTTTTAGCAAACCTTCGGTCCAAGCCGACATCATTTCCGGCAGCACCATCAAGCGGGCAGTATGGCCAGAAGGCGCCGTATCGAACACCACTAGATCGTAGTCCTTAGTGCCTAGCTCAACTACTTCGGCAATTTTTTCCAAAATAGCCGCCTCTTGCATGCCAGGGGCATCGCGAGAAAGCGTCATGTGCTTGTCTATCTCTTTATGCTGTCCAACGGGCATAAGCTGATGCAAAGCCGTGCGTACTTCTTCCATATGAAGTTCAACAGATTCAATTGGGTCTAGTTCCAACGCATCTAATCCTGCAGCAACCTTGATAGGCTTTGACCCGATCTTTCTATCAAAAAGATGGCCCAAATTATGAGCAGGGTCGGTGGAGACCAGCAACACTTTTTTGCCAGCCGCAGCTGCTGCCAGCGCGGTTGCAGCTGACACTGTAGTTTTGCCTACCCCGCCTTTGCCGCCAAAGAAAAGTATGCGTCTGTTTTGGGTGAGTTCTAACAGCAACTGATATGATCCAAAGGTGATTTTTCCATGCCCATGCGAACATGCCAGTCATGAAAACGATCGTAAACAACCGGCAGCAGCTCCATAGTGTAAAAGGCCGCCGGGTTGGGAACTCCCATGCTCTCGGCAAAAACTAAAAGCATAAACAAATCTTCCTCATCGCGCTGAGCACGAGCGAACGAACGCCGATAAGGCGTTACATAAAATTCATGCAAGCCCCCTTCTATGCGCTGTAAGAGAATTTTTACTTTTTCAAACATGGACCCTGTACTTTTGGCCTTGTTTTTTACCTTGTCTTTATTCAGTGCCATGATGTCTCGTGATTTATGTGGTTGGGGCTTTTGTGAGGGCTTCTAGTGCCTTACACCTTAGCTTCTTTTGCTTCGCTTCCGTGTGCTTGGCTATATCCGTTTAGCTGCTTTCGCCTTGGCTTTTTTCCACTGGCTGCTTTTCTTTGGCTTTCTGGGGCCGATCAAGCCTCGCTTGCATAGGGTCGATGATTAGCGGACGGTATAGCTCAACTCTATCACGGGCCTGCAAAACATAGTCTTTAGCTGTTGGCCTGCCCTTGCCGTCTTGGCGTTTTGAGAAGATTCCCATGGGCATAGAATCTAAATCTTTCTCATTAAACTCGCCTTTAATATTGGAAAGCACAACCGCCTGCTAAGCAGTTGTCCCTGTAGCAAGCGATAAAGGCACAATTAATTGCTTAGATGGGGTGGCGAACGCAATTTCTACAAAAACCGTCTCTTTCTCGCTTTTTGTCTCAGCCTCTAATTGCTCTATGATCTGCTCGCTCGTTGTTAGTTCATCTCTATGGCGATTTCGTCTGCCGTCTCTACATCAATGTAAAAAGCAGTTTCGGAAACCGTTTTAAAAACCACCTCAACAAAGCCATTATCTATCGCTTCACTCAACCCCATCAACTACCGGTAAACCAACTTAGCGCGCTCCACTACTTGAGCGACTAAATCATTGGCAGAGCTGCTAAAAAGTTTTTCCAGAGCCATATCCACAAGCCCCGCCCGAAACTCAAAGGTCATGTGCAGTGACATTTTACTGGCAGTGTCTGACAAAGGTAAAAACACCCAGCGGGCTGAAAATTTCGAAAAGTTGCCTTCAACCATTCTCATATTAATAGTTTCTGGCCGCAGCAGACTATTGTGCGTGGTAAAGGTTTGGCTCATGCCACCTCTTGATAAGCTGAGCTTACCAATAAGATGATCATCGTCTTCCTCTAACACTACGGCCGAATCACAGCCGATCATAAACTCAGGGTAGCTGGCGATGTCGTTGACCAGATCAAACATCTGTTCGGCGGTGTATTGCACCAAAGCGCTGCGCTGAATCGTTGCCATTAGCTTAACTAACCCTACGCGAAATAAAGCGTGGAGACAGTGCTAATAAACACCAGCAGCAACACCACGGGAATGACAGTGCCTAAAGAGAAGTTGATGTACTTCTCTAAAAACGAACCATCAAATGAATCATCACCAATAACCAGCTCTGATTTGAGCCCACTCATCTTCCACTTATAGGCACAGAATATCGCCACAGTGAAACCCACAAACGGCAAAATGGTTTCGTAGAATACGTCGTAAACCACATCAAAGAACGATTTACTAATGCCCCCGTAGTTAGTAAAGCTTGTAAAATACTCCGAGATTCCGAACGACAAGGTAGCCGGCACCGCAAATATAGTCAGCAGTCCCGCCTGCAAAAACACCGCTTTTTTACGGCTTAAAGAGAACTCATCAATCCAGCAGGCTATCGGAATCTCGACAATCGACACCAGCGATGTAAGTGCCGCAAAAAATACCAGAGTGAAGAAAATCATTGCCACCAAAGTGGCCCCTTGATAACCCACCGCCACCTGCATAGACAAAAAGATCTTAGGCAGAAAGCTAAAAATCAGACCAACACTGCTAGTAGAGAGTTCATCGGTATTGGTATTAGGGTCAAAGGCGAAAATAGCAGGCAGGATGAGCAGCCCAGCAAAAAACGCGATGCTGGTGTCAGCAATCGCCACCATGCGAGTGGACTGGGCAATATTATCTTCCCGACTAAAATAAGAGCCATAGGTAATCAAAATACCCATCCCTAATGACAGAGAGAAGAATGCCTGACTTAAGGCGCCGTTGACCACACTGAGGCTGAGCTTGCTGAAATCCGGAATCAGATAATACGCGATCCCGGCACTGGCATTGTCCAACGTCAGCACAAAAATGGTTAGCAGCACCAACATGACGGCAAGCGTTGGCATCAGCACGCGAGCTAGGCGCTCGATACCGCCTTTTACTCCGCCCATCAAGACACCAAAAACAATAACCAGAAGAATAACCAGATAGCCAAACAGGCTGGGCCGCGACACCACCTCACCAAAAGTTGCCTCATCGGTGAGAGCCAGCAAATTACCCGCCGCCAACTCCTTTATATAAACTACAAGCCAAACGGTGAGTACGCTGTAAAACACCGCGATCATAAACGGCGTAATGATCGCCAGCCAACCGGCCATGCGCCAAACTCGCATACCGCCGGACAGCTCTGAAAATGCACCAACCGGATTGCGCTGAGTACGCCGCCCCATTGATATTTCTGCCATCATCACTGGATAACAGATAAAGGCGACAAAAAATAAATAAATAATGAGGAATGCAGCGCCACCGTTTTTGGATGCCATCACTGGAAAGGCCACAAGATTGCCTAAACCAACCGCCGAACCCGCCGCAGCTAAAATAAATCCGAGCCTAGAACTAAACTGCCCTCTGTCCTGTGACATTAAAACCCCTTTTAACTCAATGTTTTAGCTACACTTATCTTATTGTAGCGAGATTCTAGCAGCACACCGGATTGAGTACAACGCAGCGTTTTTAACACAAGACACTGTTTTTGCTGATAAAACTAATCATGACATCGGATTTCAAAAGGCGTGTATAATCGCCAGCCATGGCAAAACCTAAAAAATCAAATACACCTGACAATACCATCGTGCAAAACAAGCGAGCCCGCCACGATTATTTCATTCAGGACACCTTCGAAGCCGGCGTTGCACTGCAGGGCTGGGAAGTAAAAGCAATGCGCTTGAAGAAAGTGCAGTTGGTGGACAGCTATGTGCTGATGAAAAACGGCGAGGCATTTTTATTGGGCTGCAACGTAACCCCACTAGACACTGCCAGCACTCACGTTATCACCGAGCCCGACCGCACCAAAAAGCTGTTAATGCACAAAAAAGAGCTGGCTAAACTGTTTATGGAAGTAAGGCAGAAAGGCCATACCTGTGTCGCCACCAAGCTCTATTGGAAAGGCCACATGGTTA
>MDTF01006480.1_pt1 | contig 14910 bp, 13 predicted proteins | sample 811191 | NCBI WGS metagenome assembly MDTF01 (sample SAMN05326649, study PRJNA326480) | marine metagenome | isolation source: seawater | place: Southern Ocean | collected 2011
AATATGATTGGTGAAATCACAGGAAAAAAAGTTGAAATTAACTTTATTAAGAATGATCCATATCATAATCACTATGTTTCAACGCCTTATAGGTACACTACAAAGCGAGCTGTAAAAGTTGTGCCTAAAAATTATATTGATATTGGCCATGGTATTTTAGAAATCATCCAAGAAATAGATCTAAATAATTAATCTTAATATGTATCTTTGTAGATTTTTAAATAATGATAACCATCCACAATATGGCTTATTAGATGGTAGTAAGATATTTAGTTTAAATAACTTATTTCATATTGAATTAGATTTCAATTGCATTAAAGATTTTATTTCAGATGAAATAAATATTTCTGATATTCAATTTCTACCACCTTGTGAACCAAGCAAAATTATTGGTATTGCTTTAAATTATCCTGGAGTTGGGGATTCAGTAAGTGAACTTAATGAGCCGTTGGTGTTCCTTAAGGGTTTAAATTCTTTAGCTTTAGCTGATGTCAAATTAGATATACCTTCAGACCTTATGGTCTGGGGTGAATGTGAGTTAGCTATAATAATTAAACATAAAATAAAAAATATTAGTATCGAGAACGTTCATAAGAGTATTTTGGGATTTATGCCTGCAAATGATATTACATGTAATAATTTTTATAATAGAGATCACCATTTAGCAAGATCAAAGAGTGTAGATGGGTTTTGCCCAGTTGGAAAATACATAGATCTTAATTATGAATATCGCAATAGAAAAATTCAAGCTTTCCAAAATAATATTCTTATTCGAGATGGTAATACGAATGATATGATTTTTTCAATTGAAAAAATTATTAAATCACTATCTACATGGATGACATTAAATCCAGGAGATATTATATTAACAGGAGCGCCACCGAGAGTTCGAGAGAAGCAATTCTTAAGACCTGATGATACATATTCTGTAAGAATAGAGGGGTTTGATAATTTAAATATTAGGGTTACTTAGATGTGTAAATACATAAGTGTTTTTGATGTGGACGGCATAATAATAGATAGTACTAATGAGTGTTTAATCATTTCTTGGAATGCATACCAAGAGTACATTGGAAAAAATAAATTTATTAACTCTATTGAAGAGGCTAACTCTGATTACGATACAAAATTTAGACTTACTAGGAATTATGTAAGAGCAATGGGAGAGTATCTCGTTGTTTTTGAATGTCAATATCGTCAAATTGACTCTCAGAATGAATTTGAAAAAAACCTTTCTAGGCTTGAAAAAAATAATATTCAGCGCTATGGTGAAATATTTTTAAAAATTAGAAATGACCTCAAAAAAAAGAATTATTCTTCTTGGCTTGCACTTCATAGTTATTATGATGGAATACAACCTGTACTCAAAGCTTGTGAAGAAGAAGCAAGTCTTTATATTGTTACAGGAAAAGATAGGGATTCATCGATAGAGCTTTTGGCTGAAATAGGTATTAACATAAATTTAGATAGAATTTTTCATATGAATCTTTCAATAAATAAACTTGAATCTTTAAAAAAAATTGCTATTATTGAAAACGTTGACTATAAAAAAATACGCTTTGTTGATGATAATGTTACGCATCTTAGGGGCCCTCAGAAAGAAGGGTTTACCGTTGCTTTAGGTGATTGGGGTTATGCTCTCCCCGAGCATATTGATAGGGCAGATAAATATGGAATACCGGTTATATCTATTGATGATGTGTTGGATTTCATGCTTAAATAATAAATGTATTTTTAAAAGAGACTAAGTACAATGCCAAGTGATCCTAAACAATTTCTTCAAAAAGTATTTGCAACAAATCGTAGAATTCTTGTTAACCAATCAATAGCTTCCATTGAAATTAAAAAGACATGGAAAAAGATTTTAGTGGTTGGTGTTGGAAATGATCCTTATAGAGATTTGTTTGGGGAATTAGAGCAATATGTGAGGCTTGATATTTTTGCTGACAAAGGAAAAGTTGATGTTGTAGCTGATGGACATTCTTTGCCTTTTGATCAATCATCTTTTGATTGTATTATGGCTATTGAAGTATTTGAACATCTAGAGAATCCCGAAAAATTTGTAAATGAGTCTTATAGGGTATTAAATAATTCAGGTTCTATCTTTCTTACAATCCCATTTATGTTTCATGAGCATGGTGATCCAAGTGATTTTTGGAGGCCTACTCAATATAAGTTAGAAAAAGTTTTTAGTAAATTTTCAAAATTAAATATTATTCCTCAAGGCACAAGGCTTCATGTTATTCTTGATCTAATAACTACTTCGAAATCTTTATTTGGATTGCTTCGAGCATTCAGATTTATAAACCATTTTATTTGCTTAGTTAAATTCAAAAAAGAAACATCATCACCTTCAGGATATTTTATTAAGGCGACTAAATGATTAGTAAAAAATTATTATTTATAGTAAACATTCCAGATTTTTTTATTTCCCATCGGCTTTCATTAGCATTGATGGCACAAAAAAAAGGTTTTCAGGTCCATGTGGCAACTACAGATAATGAGAATTTTCATAAATTAAAAACTTATGGTTTTATTAGCCATAAAATCTATCTTAATAGAGGGTCATTAAACGTCTTCCATGATTTGAGAACATTTATCAGCATTTTAAGACTCTTATATAAGTTGAGGCCAGATATCCTGCATTTGCTTACCTCAAAGTCTATTATTTATGGTGGTCTTGCTTCAAGAGTGATTAAAATTCCAAAAGTAGTTAATGCTATTACTGGATTAGGATCTGTTTTTGTAGATACAACAAGTGTTTTTAAAAATATTCTAAAAAAAATAGTACTTTATTTATATAAGATTTCAATAAATTTAAACTCAATTACCATTTTTCAAAATAATGATAATTTAGAGTTGTTTATTAAAAAAAGAATTATCAATATTAGTCAAGCTAGATTAATCTATGGTTCTGGTGTAAATACAGATGTATTTTTTTTTTCTGAAGAGTCGATTAATAATAATCCAATAGTTTTATTTTCTTCTAGATTATTAAAAGAAAAGGGGTTAGAAACCTTTGTTGATGCTGCGAAAATTGTAAAAGAAAAGGTTAATGTTAGAATGGTTGTTGTAGGTGAGATAGATAATGATAATCCCTCGTCTATTACTTCACGTCAAATTTCTAAATGGGTGGAACTTGGGCTTATTGAATGGAAAGGCTATATTGAAAATATGCCAAAACTATTATCAGAATCTTCTATTGTTTGCCTTCCTTCGTATTATCCAGAGGGTATTCCTAAAGCGTTAATCGAGGCTGCATCATCTGGGAGGCCAATAGTTACGACTCATATGCCTGGATGTAATGTAATAGTAAAAAATAATCACAATGGTATATTAATACCCATCAAGTCACCAGGCTATCTTGCTGATGCAATTCTTAAGTTATTGGATGATCCTAAATTAAGGAGTAAATATGGCAAGAATGGAAGGAGACTTGTTATTGAGAATTTTTCTAGTGATATTATTGATAAAGCTACTATAGCCCTATATTTAAGGTAATTTTTTATTATAATGAAGCGTATTTTTGATATTTCTCTCTCTATTCTATTAATTTTATTATTGATAGTTCCTATGTTTCTAGTAGCTGCAATGGTTCGTTTAAATTCAAAAGGGCCATCACTTTATTGGTCAAATCGTGTCGGTAAAAATAATATAATATTTATGATGCCTAAGTTTAGATCTATGAATCAAAATACTGCTCCTCTAGCATCACATCTTATGGAAGATATAAATATAATTTCAACTCCATTTGGGAGATTTATTCGTCGAACCAGTATAGATGAGTTACCACAACTATATTCTGTTTTGAAGGGAGATATGAGTCTTGTTGGGCCAAGACCTGCCTTATTTAATCAAGATGATTTAATTAAATTAAGAACTGAAAAAGGGTTAGAAAGAACATTGCCTGGAATAACTGGCTGGGCTCAAGTTAATGGCCGAGATAATCTTTCAATTGAGAATAAGGTTATACTAGAATGTGAATACTTAAATCATCAATCTTTTTGGTTTGATTTAAAAATATTATGGATGACTTTTATAAAGGTCTTCCATAGTCATGGTGTTTCCCACTGAACTTATTTAAAAAAAAGGATGATCTTAAATTGATTCAAACATTACTTAAAAGATTAAAAGATCTTAATAGATTAAAAAAGAAATTTATCTTGGGCTTATTTGACTTGATATTGATAGTACTTGTTTTATTAATATCTTTTTCAATGAGACTAGGTTATTGGTATTTGCCTAAAGATGAATTATTATGGGTTATAGTTCTGGCTCCAGTTATAGCTATTCCTATTTTTATTAGTTTTAGGTTGTATAAATCAGTAGCTCGTTATATTGGAGTACAAACAATATTATCTATTGGGCAAGCAGTAACATTGTATGCCGTAATTTGGGGTTTATTAGGTTATATGGCTAGTATTGATGGAATACCAAGATCAATTATAGTTATTAACTGGATGCTTTTGCTAATTGTCATTATTGCTACAAGAATATTTGCAAAATGGATTTTTGGTGATAAAATACTTTTAAGTAAGAAAATAAAAAGTAATGTAATAATTTATGGAGCAGGTTCTGCTGGAAGGCAGCTTTCTCATGCCTTACAGCTATCTACAAAATATAAACATATTGCCTATATCGATGATAATACTGATATTAGTGGAAGTTATATAAATAACATTCAAGTTTTCTCATTTAGTAAGATTAAATTAGTAATTGAAAAAAATAATGTCAGTGAGATTTTGGTAGCTTTACCTTCAATTTCTCGCAAAAATCAAAAAGAAGTTATTCAAAAATTAAGTTTTTTTTCAATTCCTGTTCGAACTTTACCGAGTGTTTCTGACTTGGCTGAAGGAAAAGTTAAAATTGATGATTTATTTGAAATTAAAATTGAAGATTTACTAGGTAGAGACCCTGTAAAGGCGAATGAAAAACTTTTAAAAATTAAAATTACTAATAAAGTAATTTTAGTTACTGGAGCAGGAGGATCTATAGGCTCAGAACTTTGTAGACAGATAATTTCTTTAAAGCCAAAGAGGATAATTCTTTATGAAAATAATGAACCCTCTCTTTATCAAATTGAACACGAACTCCTAAGCAAATCTAGTGTTGAAATTATCCCAGTTTTGGGTTCAGTTAGTAATTTTAAAAGAATGAAAGATGTTTTCAAGAAATATAAGGTTAAAACTGTATACCATGCAGCAGCATATAAACATGTTCCATTAGTAGAATTCAATCAATCAGAGGGTGTTCTTAATAATTCAATTGGTACGATGTTAGCTGCTAAAGCAGCAATTTCAGAAAATGTTGAGACATTTGTATTAATTTCAACTGATAAGGCTGTAAGACCTTCAAGTATCATGGGTGCTACTAAACGTATTGCTGAACTAATATTGCAGGCGCTTGCCACACAACCACATAATACTTGTTTGACAATGGTTCGTTTTGGTAATGTTCTTGGTTCAAGTGGCTCTGTTATCCCATTATTTAAGAAACAAATTAAAAATGGTGGACCAGTAACAGTGACTGATGTCAATATGGTTCGATATTTTATGACCATTCCTGAAGCAGTAGAGTTGGTAATTCAAGCAGGTGCGATGGGTAAAGGTGGAGATGTATTTGTTCTTGATATGGGAGAACCTGTAAAAATTTATGATCTAGCTGTCAAGATGATTCAGTTAAGTGGTTTACAGGTATTAAATGAAAATAATCCTGAAGGAGATATAGAAATTATATACAGTGGTTTAAGGCCTGGTGAGAAGCTTTTTGAGGAGCTATTAGTTGGTAATAATGTTACTGAAACAGAGAATAAATTGATTATGCGTGCTCATGAAGAAATGATAGATTGGGAAAATTTAATGCCAATCTTAAATGAACTCAATGAGGCCTCAATAAACGCCGAAATGGTGAGAATTCAAGAGTTACTTATTCAACTAGTGCCAGAATATAATTCAAATTTACATGCCATTAATTAAGTATTTATGAGATCTATTAAGAAAGATGAAATTTTCCACTAAATTAGCTTGAGATAAAAATGTATGAAATTTTAACTTTATCAATAATATTTTTCTACTTTATTATGCAGTCGGTTGAATTGGCTTCTTTTGCCTCTAGGCTGGCCGGTAGAATTAGTGCTAATTTAGCATTAGGAACTACTGTACATAACACAATGTATGTTGGGAGTAGATTTTTTTTAGTTCCATTTTTACCAATATTAGCTTATCTAGTAGAAACAGGAATTGCCATAAATGATTATTTAATAATTGTGATTAGTTCTCTTGGTAGTGCTTTAATAATGTCAATAATAGTTTTATATAAAATCAATTATCTTCAGGTTTTTTTTCAAATAGTTTTTAAAAAAAATATTGATAATCATTTGCCAACTGCATTATTTAAATCACTATTTTTCATAGGTAAAGAAAAATTTTCTTTTGATACATGTGCCTTGTTCTCTTTTAAAATGCTTCGTATGAAAAAAGTTATAGTTTCTTTTGTTGCATATTCTTTTTTAGTAACTGGTTTTTTTGTAGCATTTTCATTGGCTATTATTTTTCCTGAATATCAACTAACATTAAGTCAATCTACAGCAGTTTTTCACGGTTTTGGTGCGGTTATAGTTGCGTTTTATTTAGACCCTATGTTGAGCAGGTCAATGGATAAATTGGATAATGATCAGGAATGGCTAATTAATGCATATTCAATTTTATTTGGAAGAGCGATAAGTTATTTTGTGTCCTGCATCTCATTTACAGTATTTTTGTTATTTGTAAATTTGTAATGATTACACAATTAAAATAAGACTTTAATATGAAAAACAATTCAGTATATATCTAGTAAGGATAAAAGTCCAAATAGAGAAAGCAAATCTTAATTCTTTTATTTTGAGCCAGATTAAATTTTTTAATTGAATAATAGGATGTTTTGATAGCTATATATTATTAATTCCTTGAATATTTGCGAAATAATTTGTGGCCTCTACAAAGCCCTTAATACTTCCGCAATCAAAACGCCTTCCTTTAAATTTGTATGCAATAACTTTACCTTTCTTAGCTTGAGAAAGTAAAGCATCTGTGATTTGTATTTCTCCATTTTTTGAGGGCTTGATATTCTTAAGAATATCAAAAATATCTGGTGTTAGAATGTATCGTCCTATAATTGCCATAAAGCTTGGCGCATTATTGGGGTCAGAGGTATCTGGCATAAACTCTTTTAAATCATTTGAATTAGGTTTTTCTATCATATTAGAGACTCTATAAGTGTTATTTGAACCATCAATTAAATCGCCAGAAATAACTCCATACCTTTCGATTTGAGTAAATGGAATTTCTTCTACAGCTATAACTGAGCATTGATGTTCTTTATAAATTTTAATCATTTGAGAAATTACTCCATCTGTATTGCAATCACATAAATCGTCTGCAAGAATGACTGCAAAGGGCTCATTTCCAATAAGTGGTTTACCTGTAAGAATAGCATGACCTAATCCAAGCATTTTTTGCTGGCGAACATATGTAAAGGTGGATTTCTTAATAATATCTTTTATTTCATCTAATAAATACTCTTTTGAGGTTCCACTTAGTTGTGATTCAAGTTCAAATGAATTATCAAAGTGATCTTCAATTGAGCGTTTACCTCTTCCTGTTACAATAGCCATGTTTTCAATACCTGCTGACAAAGCTTCTTCCACACCATACTGTAACAAAGGTTTGTTAAGAATAGGCAGCATTTCTTTGGGTATTGCTTTAGTGGCAGGGAGAAAACGAGTTCCATATCCTGCGGCAGGGAAAAGACATTTATTAATCATTTAGTTTTTTAATTATTCAATATAAGAACTTTTTACCAGATTTAAGATCTATATGATTGAAGAGATAAGAATTCTGTTTTATCTGTAAATGTTTTTTAATATGAATTATGTATTAACTAATCTATATAATAAATTGGAAAATTTATTTTAAATCATCCTGTATCGATAAAATCTAAAGCCATACAATTATTCAAAATTATGAATACCAATGTACTAAAAATATTGATAAATCAGTTTTTGAGGCCGATTTCTAGCATTTTCCAAGATGTAAATCATTCAAGAGTAACAGATTAAATTCTTATGGAAATCAGATGTCTTTTTTTTATGGGTTGTATTTGAAAGGTAATCACTATGATGAAATACATTCGTAGATTATTTTTCGTTATATCAGACGAACTTGTTCTTTTTTTTGGAGCAATATTGAAGCATATGCCTGGACGAATAGGGCGATTTTCACGACGATACATCTACAAGTGTTTCTTGCATGCAGGCCAAAACTTAAGCATTGATAACGGTGTTACTGTAAGAGGTTTTTTGAACATTGAGCTTGGTAATAATGTCTCAATAATGAGTCAATCTTTTCTTTATGCAGCAAAAGATGCTGTCTTAAAGATTGGTGATAACTTTTCAATGAACACAAATTCATGTTTAGGTGCAAATGAAGGATGTATTTATATTGGTGATAACGTATTAATTGCTCAAAATGTTGTAGTGCGTGCATCAAATCATAATCACGACTCAGTAGTTATCCCAATCAAAAACCAGGGGCACAAATATGGCACAATTCATATTGAAGATGGAGTATGGATAGGTGCAAACTCTGTGATTTTGTCCAATGTTACAATTGGTAAGCATAGTATTGTAGCTGCAGGTGCTGTCGTTACTAAGGATGTAATGCCCTTTACTATTGTAGGCGGTGTTCCAGCAAAAATAATTCAACACAGAACAAATTTAGAAGATTAGACTAAATTACTATGAGGCTTTTTTAGAATCATAAATAGATTTTGCATGTTTTAGAAGAAATTAGAGAAAAAACTAATTAAAAGAAGCGTATTAGTTCAATCTAAAAGAGACTTATCTAATTATAGATTGACTAAGTTAATTCAATGTATAAAAAAAGTTAATATACATTTATCAGTAGAATATTTTCCCATTAGAATCTTAAAGATTAAAGCCAATTAATATACTTTTGATTAATTGATAGAGTAAAATTAATTTAAGTTCAAAAAAGACTACTAAACACAAATTACTTAGTACTTAGTACTTAATACTAATTAGTTATTACTCATTATTTATTGCATAGTTTGATTTATGAATTATTTTTTCGGGATTAAGAGTTCTTTTGTAAATACAAAATTAACCATACCTCGGTTTCAAAATTTAAATCCTACAAAAATGGAACACCTACTTTTTCAACTTGAAATTAGTGATAAAAGTTGGAAAATAAGTAATTTAAGTAATTTTGATTCGAATAATGATTTTTTTAAAATTGATAGTGATTTGATCAATAATAATAATATTTTTTGTCTAGCTACTGAAGTAGAAATCCTAGAATTAGAAAAAAATAATTATTCTAAGTTAGTAAATTTTAACAACTTTACTGATACAGTCCCAGACTATAGAGCAAATTTAAAAGTGTATATTAATGGAGGAGGGTTTTCATCATATCAATCAGATTATCCATTCCCAATGGTAACAAAAAAAGGAAGCATCCTAAGTTCTCTAAGTAGTTTATGTAATAAAAATGCCGACCAAAATATTATTTTTTTTAAGAATATTTATGAAATTCCGGTCCAAGAAGAGTTTTGCGTTTTTTTTGTGAATATAAAGACCAAAGAAGTATTAAAAAAACAAGTAGTTTCAACTAATTTTCTTAATGAAATTATTGTGGAAAAAGAGTTTATAAATCCCGAGGTTTTTTTATTTACAGATAAGTATATTGGGATTCCAATTTTTTGTTCTATACATAACAAGCATATTTCACTTGAACACACTCATGCTCCACATGAATATTTCATGAATGAGAATAAATTTAAATTAATTTCTGAACTAAAGAGGGAATTCAGTGAAATCATTAATTTATAAGATTGCAAAAACAGAATTAGCAATTAAATTAAGAAATTCAATTGGTTTAAAGCCTGTTAAGGTAATCCTAAATAAAAAAATTGGTTCTCAGTCAATTAGTGATGCATTTCTATGGCGTACAGATAACGGATTCAAAACAACTTTTAATTATGCAGATATTTTAGGTTTATTTTATAAAATTGAAAATTCATATGTAGAATTAATTTTCTATTGCAAAAACAATCAATTCATAAAAAAAATAACTGTCAGTAAGCTAAATTATTCAAATAAGTTACTTATTGACAAGAATTTTTTAAATGGAATTGAAGATTATGGTGTTTTTTATATATTCCATCGCTGTGATGGTTTTTCTAGCAATGATATGATTGTATCAAATAGGTGTTATTTAGGCTTCTCGATTAATGATAATTTAAGTTCATTTGTTCATGGAAATTGCTTAGTTAGGTATCAAAGTATTGATGGTAAGTATGAAGGTACTGATATGGTAAAAAGTTCTTTAATTAATAGTCAATATAGAATACAAAATTCCTTTTCAGATTTCACAAAATCCGAACTTTTTTTTGTTAATCCAACATCTAAAAAAACTACATTTTCAATAGGGAGTAATAAATACTCCTTAGAAAAAAATTGTTCAATTCTAATTGATATAAGTGGTGAAGAGTGCATTCTGATTTTATCGAGATGTATGTTTTTAAGACCTATTATATTTAACTATAAAGATAATTATTTTGATGTTTATCACGCGTAACAATAGTTGATTTGATATTCTTTGATTCTAATAGGTTTTAAAACTATTTAAGAGGTTCGTTCATTTAACTTTTGTCATTTTTTTTTGAGGCCATAAAATTCAGTTGTAAGATATATAGCCCTAACTTAACAATAAAGTTAGATCTTCTTGAACCCTTTCTAAATAATTTCTAACTATAAATGTATCTTAATAGTTAATTCTTAAAACATCTAAATAAAAAATATTTCTAATGGTAGGATTAATTTACTAGATATAATTGATTTAGAAAATAGTAGTAATTATTGTTTTTATAAAGAACCAAAATTGATAAAATGGGTAATAGAGATGATGAAAGATAGTTTAATTTAACTCTTAAATCAGAGTATCTCTTGTATACTGACGATAACACCAAACATAAGAGTATCCTTACATTTATCTTTATCAACAATTTCTATCATATGAACATATCTCCTTTCAAATTATAAATATATATTTTTCCTATGAGTTTAAAATTTAAGAATAAGTCTGAAGCAACTATTGAATCCACACTTGAAAATAAATTAAGGCAAAAGCGCTTAATTAATTATTCATCTAGTGCAGTTTTTCTTGTTATTAAAAATACAAAAAAACAAATTAATACTCAAATTTCATTAATTAATCATTTTCTTCTCAAGAGAAATATTAGTAAAGTGGTGGCAGATATTTATCTTCATAACTTAAGTGGCGAGCTTATTAACAAAAAATCTATTAATATTTCAGGTCCACATGTTTATTCTTTTAGACCTATTGATGACTCTGAAGATAACTTTGAGGGGGCTGTCTATATTCATTTTCGTAGTGATGAAAATTTGTTTGTTCCATTTTGTGCAGTAACTGTGACTATATTATCCCAAAATAGTATTTGTTCTGTCCATACATATGGCAGAGTTCTGGAAGCAAATGAACTAGGAGGTAAGTTAGATTTATCAGAAACTATTGAGTCAGGATGGACACTTAGGGATTCTAATGATATTTCTTCTTTTGCAGTATTTCATAATGGTGACTTTGAGTATGATGTAGAAATTAACATAGAAGTGCTCAATAAATCTGGAGAAATTAAATCTGTTAATTGGGAGCAATTTGTATCTAAGCGTGAAACTATAATTTTATTCCCTAAAGAAAAAATCTCAGAACTTGTTTCTTTTCTGGATGGTTCTGAAGGTCATGCAAAAGTATCTTTAGTTGGAATAAAAGGTGTTTTTCCAAGGATGCTATGTGGTAATGCTCGTATTCTTAAAACTTCGATTTTGGATGCCACTGAGATTCAATTTACACATACAAATTTTGATTTTTCTGATATGTCTCAACCACCAGCAACGTCAAAATATGCCTACTTCAACCAACCTTATCTAAATAATGCTTCTGCAGTAATTTACCCATTTAGTGATAATTTAAAAGTTAATATTGATGGTAAAGAAGTTTTAATGCCAGAAAAATTAAATTTTTTAAATATACAAGGCATGTCACAATTGCCAGTTACCAGTAAAGAGAAACTTCCTTCAAGGCTAATATTTTCATCAATTGGGGAGTGGGGTGAAGAGTTTTTACCAAGTGAATGTTCTAGCGGAATTTATACAGAAGACAATGTTAAATTTCCTCTTCACTGGCATTGGGGAATGCTTAGAAGTAGTTTAAATCCTGATGCAGATTGTGTAATAAGTATTTTCCAAAATAAATTTACTAAAAATCTTTCATCAACTTGCCAATTGGTATTTAGGTTATTTGATACAAAAGGAGAGCTTTATAATCAGAATATTAATTTATCAAATAAAGTTGCTAACTTAATTAAGATCAATGATCTAGCTCCTTTATTTTCAAGGGATATTGTTGGCGATGTTTGGTATGTATTTTCTGGTGAAAAATTAGAGCATTTGCATATTTTTGCAACAGTAAGTCCTCATGACTTATCCTCTGGTTTTGTTGAGCATGCCTTCTAATATGATTTTAGATAAAAACATTCAACGGTGACCTGCTGAATTTGGATGGAACCTTTAATGAAAAAGTTATCCCATGTCTTGAATTCACAATGGAATTTCAATCCAACCAACTCATTTATCAAAAAGAATACACAAAACGACAACAGATCATTTATCTTCTTATCCATCATCTTCAAGATAGAGAAGGGTGGGGTTATAGAAAGATATCAAAATGGTTGAATCAGAGTGAAATAAAGACCCTTAGAGGGAAGAACTGGTTCACTTCATCGGTCATCTCAGTCTTAAAAAGAAAACATGAAAGGGATGTTATGATCAATGAGACCAGAGATCAACATTACCCATCAAAAGCATCTAAGATGGAATTAATATATTATAATTTTTATTGAAATAAGAAGTAAAATTCAACTTTACTTCAAGAGAATATTTACTTATGAATACATATAAGATACAAAAAAATATTGATAAATGGGATTTTGAGAACAGTTTTTATTTAACATGCGAAAACAATCGTATTAGTGATTTTATTTCACACTTAGAATTATATAAGATGATTGTAAAACTTCCAGGTGATGTCCTAGAGTTTGGAGTTTATAAAGGTTCTTCTTTGATCCAGTTTTTATCATTTAGAGAATTTTATGAAAATTGTGAGTCGAGAAGTATTGTTGGTTTTGATATGTATGGCAAATTCCCTGATGATCTAAAAAAACTCGATTCTGATAAATCCTTTATAAGAAAATTTGAAAAAGACGGAGGATATGGTATTAGTGAGGCTGATCTTGATATGTTTTTAAAAAAGAAAAATTTTTCAAATTACAGTTTAATTTGTGGAGATATTCTCAAAACACTTCCAGATTATTTAAAAAATAATCCAGAAAAAAGATTTTCTTTAATTCATATAGATGTTGATGTGTATGAACCAACAAAACATATACTAGAGAATACTTGGGATAAAATTGTTGAGGGTGGAGTTCTTATACTTGATGATTATGGAACTGTAGAGGGAGAAACTAAAGCAGTAGATGAGTTCTTTCATAATAAAAACATATTAATACAAAAACTACCATATAAATACAAACCTTCTTTTATTATAAAAAAAACCAATCCAATATAAATCTACTCTACTGTAACAGATTTAGCAAGATTTCTAGGCTTGTCTATGTCTGTTTTTTTAATTAATGCCACATGATAACTAAGTAATTGAAGCGGAATTGTAAAGATTATAGGAGCGGTTATTCTTCCTAGGTTTGATGTAATTGGAACTACTTCCATTGAATCCATTGTTTCAACCTTTGAGTTTTCGTCTTCGAAAACAATCATTTGTGAACCCCTAGATTTTACTTCCTGCAAATTAGATTTTAATTTTTCCAGGAGTTCATCATTGGGAGCAATTGCAATTACTGGCATATTTTTATCAATTAGAGCAATTGGCCCATGTTTTAATTCCCCTGCTGGATAAGCCTCAGCATGAATATAGCTAATTTCTTTTAGTTTTAGAGCTCCTTCCATTGCAATAGCATGCATTGTCCCCCTGCCTAAGAATAATGCACTACTTTTATCTTTAAAAAGTTTTGCTAACTTTTTAATTTGTATTTCTTGAAGTAAGGCTTCATTAATTAATCCTGGTAACTTTTTTAATCCATCAACTATTTCTTTTTCTTGACTCTTGTTAATTGTATTCTTTAATTTACCAATAGAGCATGTTAATAGAGCAAGAGCAACAAGTTGAGTAGTAAAAGCTTTTGTACTTGCTACTCCAATTTCTGGTCCAGCATGAGTTAGAAAGATTAAATCAGAAAGCCTAGTAAGGCTAGATTCTGCAGAATTAGTTATGCAAAGAGTATTAATATTATTATTTATTTTTATAGCAGTTTTTAGAGCCTCAACAGTGTCTGCTGTTTCTCCACTTTGTGAAAGAGTAATAAAAAGGGTGTCATTTAAAAGAATAGGGCGACGATAACGATATTCACTCGCTACCTCCACATTACATGGGATTTTAGCAATATCTTCTAACCAGTATTTTGCAACTAACCCTGCGTTATAACTTGTGCCACAAGCAATAATTTGAACTTGCTTAATTTTATTTAATATTTCTTTAGCATTATGACCAAAGGCTGATAAAACTACGGAATTATTTGTAATACGTGATTCTAGCGTATCTCTTATTGCCTGTGGCTGTTCAAAAATTTCTTTTTGCATGAAATGATCATGATCACCTAGGTCTACTTGGCCAATCTTTAACTTTGAAGTTTTAATGGGGCGCTCAACTAAATTACCTTCTAGATTATAAATAGTAATTTTGTCTATCTTTATTTCAGCAA
>MDTF01016924.1_pt1 | contig 14910 bp, 15 predicted proteins | sample 811191 | NCBI WGS metagenome assembly MDTF01 (sample SAMN05326649, study PRJNA326480) | marine metagenome | isolation source: seawater | place: Southern Ocean | collected 2011
AACTAATGATTTATATCCAGTTTCTTCTAATAGTTCTCTTGAAGCACTATCAACAGGTTTTTCACCTATATCAATCCAACCACTGGGAAATTCGTAATTTTTTTTATTGATGGGAATTTTTTGTTGATAAACAAGAATATACTTATTCTTAATTATTGGTATAGTGATTATATTATTTGGATCTTCTATGTAATGATAATACTCATTTTTTTTATATTTCTTATTAATGAGAAATATTCTTGACGATAAATGTATTTTTTTTTTCAAAATACTTTTAAGTTATCTTAAATAAATAAGTTTTTGAATAATTAATATTATTTACAAAAATAGTACAAATTACCTTATTTCTTGTGTTTTATAAAAGATTAAAGTCAGTCCGTAGTAATCCAGGGCAGACTAAACATCCTATAAAATTACATAACTTTAAATTAACTTTCAATTAAGATTAGAGAATATGTCTCAAGAAGATATAGAAAATTTGGTAAAAAAATTAAACGGAACATCATCCATGAGCAACTGATTTATAAATAATATGTGAACAGTTCGACACCGTGCATGTACACCACTTACTTGCTTATTATAATTAGTTATTACTACTTAATTAATTAATATTTATTAAAAAATTAATATTTCAATTAAAAATGATAATAATTTTCATATCAAAAAATTTAGGACTATATGAATAATTTAGATATTTAAATTAAATACAACTAAAACCACCATCAATTGGTAAATTAACACCTGTGATATATTTTGAATATTCAGAAGATAAAAATATTGCAGCATTCGAAATATCCCTTGAATTACACATTCTTTTAATTGCTAAATTTTTAAAGTAATTTTTAAAAAAAATTAATTCTTTTTTATTTTTAGCATCATCATTAAATACACCACCTGGACATAGAGAATTGACTCTAATATTATATTGACCATAGTAAGAGGCCATTGATTTAGTTAATCCACTTAATCCATGTTTCATAGTAACATAAATTGCATTTTCTTTAATATTAGTGTTCTTATAATTTGAAATATTTTGTCCCTTTAAGCCATAGATTGAGTTTAAATTAATTATGCTACCAGCTATTTTATTTTTTTTCATCATATTTGCTACAGCAATACTCCAGACCATATATGAGTTTTGATGCAACTCTGTATTCTTAGAAATTTCTTTACTATTAATTTTTTTAAATTCATTAAAACTCCATTTGGCTGTTCTTGGATAGGAGGAGTTTATAAGTATATTGGGGCATCCAAAAGAGTTAAGTATTTTTGGAATTTTTTTTTCTAATAATTCTAATTTATTTATTTTTAAGTTTATAAACTTGATATTTTTTTCCTTAATTTTTAGAGGTTTGATATCTACAACCAATAAATTAGCTCCTAAAGAAGAAAAATCCTTCACCATTTGAAATCCAATTTTTCCACTTCCTCCGATAATTAAAACTTTTTTATTTTTAAAATTAATATTCACACATACCTTAATCTATTTTTTTTAATTTTTTTATCATCCATAATATTATCATATCAAAAAATTGAAGACTATATGAGTAATTTTGATTTTTAAACTACTAAAAATACCTTTCTTTTATTGTGTCTATAATCTTTTGAATACCTAATTTATTATCATCAAAATGTAGAAAATTATTTATATAAGAATCATATATTTTAATATTATCATTTAAATTTTTAAGCATTGTTTGTTTTTCTATATTTATTTCTTTTGTATTTAAATTCATATACCCAATTAAATTTGAATAAGCTTTACTATGCTCTATTTCATTCTTACTCATAAAATCTGAAGTTATTCCAATTATCTTTTTTTTTAAAAGTACAGCATCTATGACTGCACTTGAATCAAATGTTGTAACTAAAAAAGCTTTATAAACATATTCTCTTGTTTTAAATTTTATAATTTTAAAATTAGGGAGATATTTTTGATGTTCTTCTAAATTATAACGTGGATGAATGCATACTATAATTTCTTTATTAAAAATATTTGATAAATTTATTAAAAATTTATCTAAATAAAAATAATGTTGTTGAATAATTTTTTCAGATACATTCCCTTTTAACTCAGTTTCGTGATAATAATTTAAGCTAGCATCTAAATGAACGATGTAATCCTCTTTGATTTCTTTTTTTTCAATTTTTAGTATATCACTTGCCATACTATTGACTTCTATTAACTCTCTAGCAAAAAAAAAATTTTTTGTGTACAGAAAATTTTTAATCCAACTTTTTTTTATGTTTTTGAGAAAAATTTTATTGCTTAAAAATCTAATATCAATTTTTTCAACTAATCCAATATTTGCTAAAATTAATGTAATATTTTTCATAAAATGTTTAGTGTTATAAGTTATTTTTTTTAAGGGATATTTTATACTAGTTATTTGAGACCAATTGTTTTGACCTACATTGGTAATTTGGACTTGTTTTATTTTAAATTTTTTTAAAATATAATGGATTTTGATTGAAGAGAAATATCTTCCAAAACAATTAATAACTAGTAATTCTTTATCATTTAAAAAATCTGAAAATTCGTTTATGCTTTTTGGTTCAAATAAAATAAAATTATTAGGTAAGCTTTTTTTAATATAAAAAATATCATGATTATAATCTGGAGGAAAAAAACCTATTTTTTCAGCATTAATAAAATAAATTTTTTCAAATTCTTCAGATAACTTTTTTAGTGTAAATCCCATAGTTGTTTTTATAGAATTTATTTCTTGATATTGAGTAATTATAGCTAAATATTTTTTCTTTTGTTCCATGTAGACTAACTTTTAATTCTTTTGACTATTTAAGCTATTAATTTTAACAAATTAATAAACATAAATATTTTTGAGCCGTTTACAAGTAAATACTTTTGACTGTTCAATAATTGAACGATATAAAAACTTTTAAAACAATATTAATGAATAGTAGTAAAGTTCTTTTTTTAGGAAGAAAAAATGATAAGCATTGTAATATAGCTTACATCTTTTTAAAAAAATATTTTAGTAATGTCAAAGTCATTTGGTCAAAATCACCAAAGGAAAAAAAAAATCATTTATATTTTAAAAAAAAATTTGATTATTTATTTTCACTAAGAAGTTATTTTATTTTAAAAAAAGAAACACTTTCAAATATTAATAAAGCTGCAATAAATTTTCATCCTGCAACACCAAAGTATAGAGGGTTTGCTCCTGCAAATTATGCGATATATAATTTAGATGTTAATTATGGATGTACGGCACATATTATGGTTCAAAAATTAGATAGTGGACCAATTATAAATGTAATTAGATTTAAAATTTCTGAAAAAGACTCGCTAAAAAATATATTATTAAAAACACATAATTATCAATTAAAACAATTTAGAATATTAATAAGTAAAATCGCTCAAAAAGAAGAAAACTTATCAAAATTTATTCTAATTTCAAAAAAAGAAAAGTGGGGAAATAAAATTAAAACAAAAAAAGATATTGATAGATTTTATGAAATAAGTTTTAAACAATCGTATACCAAAATAATTAATCAATTAAGAGCCACAATTTTATATGGAAGTAACTTTCACCCTTACATAATATTAAATAAAAAAAAATATTTTATTAAAGAGGATTTGAATGAAAAAAAATAAATTTTATGAAAATTTAACAAAAACTTATGTTATTGCTGAAATTGGAGTTAATCACAATAATAATTTAGAAATTGCAAAAAAATTAATAAAAGAAGCAAAATTTTCTGGTGCCGATGCTGTGAAATTCCAAACATTTTCTGCCGAAAAACTTGTAATACCAGGAACCAGAAAAGTTAAATATCAAAAAAAAAATTTGAACGATAAAGAGAGTCATTATGAAATGATAAAATATCTAGAGTTAAGCAAAAAACATCATAAAATTTTATTTAATTATTGCAAAAAAATCAAGATTGAATTTATTTCAACACCCTATGATGTTGATAGTGCAAAATTTTTAACAAAACTTGGAGTAAATATTTTTAAAACTGCATCAGCAGATCTTATTGATTATGAATTACATAAGTACATATCTCAAACAAATAAACCAGTAATAATTTCCACAGGTATGTCTACTATAAAAGAAATAACCGCAACAATTAAAATTTATAAAAATAATAAAAAAAATATTTCTCTTTTACACTGCGTCTCGAATTACCCATGTTCGTACAATTCACTGAATATCAATTCATTAAAGTTATTAACGGAAATATTTAATTGCCCAATAGGATATTCTGATCATAGTAAAGACAACACTGCGGCATGTTTGGCTATAGCTCTTGGTTCAAAAATAATAGAAAAACACTTCACGCTTGATAAAGGTATGAAAGGTCCTGATCACAAAGCTTCGTGTACACCAAAGGAGCTTAAAAGTTTAGTAATGGATATTCGAAAAACTGAGCTAATTCTTGGGAAGAAAGAAAAGAAAAAGCAAAAAGAAGAAGATGAAATGTCATCAATTTCGAGAAAAAGCTTATATTATATAAAAAATTTGAAAAAAAATTCAATAATCAATAAAAATTCTATTTTTGCTTTAAGACCTGGAAATGGAATATCACCAATGAATTTACCAAAAATTTTAGGGAAAAAAATTAATAAAGAAGTTAAAATTAATGATAAATTTAAATTTAACCAGTTAAAAAAATCATGAAAATTTCTGAAAAGGTATATGTTTCATCAGGTGGATTAAAAAATATTAATGCAACCCAAGCTATAAAGAAATTTAGCTTAGGAGGTATTTCTGAAATAGAATTATCTGGTGGAAAATTTCAAAAAAATGTAGAAAAAAAAATTATTACTCTTAGCAACAAACATAATTTAAGAATCCATAATTATTTCCCTGTCCCTAAAAAGCCATTTGTAATTAATCTTGCAAGTTCAAATAAGAATATTTTAAATAAAAGTATAGCCCAAGCCAAAAAAGCTATAAATTTAGCTTCTAAAATGAACTCAAAATATTATAGTTTTCATGCTGGTTTTTTAATTGATCCTAGTCCTAAATTGTTAGGTAAGGAATTTAATATGATTAAAATTACTGATAGAAATACTGCTTTAAAAATCTTTAAAAAAAGTGTTATTTTATTGAATAAGATTGCTAAAAGAAAAAATGTTATTATTTTTATTGAAAATAATGTCATTACAAAAAAAAATATTAAAACATTCAACTCTAATCCATTGTTACTCACAAACCCAAAAGAGATCTCAGATTTCTTTAAAAAAATCCCTAAAAATATTAGATTACTTTTAGATGTCGCTCATTTGAAAGTAAGTGCAAAAACTGAAGGCTTTTCTCTTTCAAATTCATTTAAAATACTCAACAATTTAACAGGTGGTTATCACTTAAGTGACAATAATGGCTTAGTTGATAGTAATGAAAGTTTTTCCTCAAAAACTTGGTTTTTTAAATATATAAAAAAAAATCTAGAATATTATACTATTGAAGTTTATCGTAGATCTACTTCAGATCTTAAAAAACAAAAAATGATTGTTGAAAATTTTTTAAAAAAATAACTTTAATGGCCTATCATAATTATTCATATCCAACTTTAAGCAAATATATAGTGCGTGATCATTTAAGATTAAATGCATGCTTAAAAGCTATTGAAAAAAATGAAAATGGTTTAGTTTTTATATGCAATAAAAAAAGAAAGTTGTTAGGAACAATTACTGACGGAGACATTAGAAGATATTTAATTAAAAATAGCGATCTTAATTGTTCTGTTAAAAAAATAATGAAGAAAAATTTTTTTTCATTACCTTCGAATTCTTCTCCAGAAAAAATTAGAAGAAAACTTAGCTCAAAAATTAAATTGATACCTTTAGTTAATAAAAATAATGAATTAGTTGATATAGCAAGCGCTTATAGATTTAGTCTACTTCCCTTATATGAGCCCTATCTTAAAGGAAATGAACAAAAGTATGTTAATGATGCAATAGATTCTGGTTGGATTTCATCAAGAGGAGATTATGTAAAAAAATTTGAAAATTCTTTTAGTAAAGCAATTGGCGCAAAAAATGCTATCTCTGTAACTAGTGGTACTTCCGCTATACAGCTTGCATTAATAACTTTAGGTGTTGGTTTAGGGGACGAGGTAATAGTTCCAAATTTCACTTTTGCAGCAGTTTATAATGCTGTTATTTTTTCTGGTGCAAAACCAATAATGATTGACATCAATAAAAATACATTATGCCTAGATGATGATTTAGTCGAAAAAAGAATAAACAAAAAAACCAAAGCTATAATCCCCGTTCACCTATATGGGTGTGCAGCCAATATCAAAAATATTTTAAGAATAGCAAAAAAATATAAAATTTTTGTTATTGAAGACTGTGCTGAAGCTATTGGTACTTTTTATAAAAAAAAACATGTGGGTTTATTTGGTGATGCGGCAACTTTTAGTTTCTATGGAAATAAAACAATTTCAACTGGTGAAGGTGGTATGGTTTTATTTAAGTCTAAAAAAAACTTTGTAAAAGCTGAAGTGATAAAAAATCACGGCATGTCAACAAAAATACCTTATTGGCATGAACAATTTGGACTTAACTTTAGAATGACAAATATACAAGCGAGTATAGGACTTGCGCAAATGGAACAATTCCGAACTATTTTGAAGAAAAAAAAGATGATTTCAGATTATTATAATAAAGAACTTTCAAGAGTTAATTCTATAGATTTAGTTAAAAGCCCTAAAGATATTGTAAACTCACATTGGTTGTATGTGATAATTTTGAATAAAAAATCTAGAATTTCTAGAGACAATTTAATTAAAAAGTTTAAGCTTGAAGGCATTGAAAGTAAAAGAGTTTTTTTTGGAGCTAATGAAATGAATTTATATAAAAAATATTTAAATCGAAATGAATATTTTCCAAATTCAAAACTAATATCAAAAAATGGTTTATGTCTTCCAAGTTTTGCAGGATTAAATAAAGAATCATTAATAAAAATAATTTCAGTTATCAAAAAAGAAACAATTTAAAATACTATAAAATGAAAATTCTTGCGATTATTCCAGCTAGAGGAGGTTCTAAGGGTATAAAAAATAAAAATATTAAAAATTTATGTGGTCACCCCTTAATTGCATGGACAATCATGAGGGCAAACAAATCAAAATTTATTGATAAAGTAGTTGTTAGTACTGACTCAAAAAAAATTGCAGCTATTTCGAAAAAATATGGTGCATCAGTTCCTTTTGTAAGGCCAAAAAAATATGCTACTGACAAAGCTAATGACTTTGTTGTACTTAATCACGCAATAAATTTTTTTAAAACTAAAGGTGAAAAATTTGATTATGTTCTTATGTTACAACCTACATCCCCACTAAGAGAGTTAAAAGATATCAATAGCTCTATTAAAAAAGTTTTAAAAGAAAATATTGATTCTTTAGTAAGTGTATGCAAGGTGGAAACACAACATCCAAGATTTATTTATTCCATCAAAAATAAAGATAGTTTAATCCCATTCTTAAAAAAGAATGATAATCCATCTATGAGAAGACAGGACATCGAAAAATTATATTTTCTTGATGGCTCAATTTATATTTCAAAGATTAAAACTTTGATGCAATATAAAACGTTTTATCACAATAAAACAAAAGCATATGAAGTTCCTAAATGGAAATCCCTTGAGATAGATGATATTGAGGATATAAATTTAGCTGAGTTTTACATAAAGAATAAAAAAATAACTTTCTAAATGTTAATATCTTATATATTTGAAATATAACAAAATGAAAAAAGGACAAAATTTATATATATCAGCAAAAAAAATTATACTTGGTGGAAACATGCTTCTATCAAAAAGACCTGAAATGTTTTTGCCTGAATTGTGGCCTGCCTATTTTTTAAAAGCACAAGGTATTAATGTGTGGGATCTGAACAAAATTAAATATACAGATATGATTTGTGCTGTTGGACAAAGCATACTTGGATATTCAAATAAAAAGCTTAATTCAAAAATTATAAAAATAATTAAGATGGGAAATATGACTACATTAAATTGTCCCGAAGAAGTTGAGCTTACAAAAAAATTATTATCATTACATCCTTGGGCACAAATGGCAAAATATGCAAGATCTGGAGGGGAAGCAAATGCTATGGCAATCAGAATTGCGAGAGCAGCATCCAAAAAAGATAATGTAGCTATATGTGGATATCATGGTTGGCATGATTGGTATTTATCAGTCAATCTAAAAGGAAAAAATAAGCTTTCAAAACATTTGTTAAAGGGATTAGAACCAGCGGGTGTTCCCAAGTCATTAGAAAATACTGTTCATCCTTTTACATATGGGAATTACGAAGAGTTATTTAAAATTGTTAAAAACAAAAATATAGGAACAATTAAAATGGAAGTTAGTAGAGGAAATTTGCCCGATGTTTCTTTTTTAAAAAAAGTAAGAAGATTAGCAACTAAAAAAAAAATTATTTTAATTTTTGATGAATGTACCTCTGGGTTTAGACAGTGTTTAGGGGGACTACATATGAAATATAAGATTTACCCTGATATTGCAATGTTTGGGAAAGCTTTAGGAAACGGATTTGCAATAACATCGGTTATTGGAAAAAAAGCCATAATGCAAAAAGCAGGAAATTCTTTTATCAGCAGCACATTTTGGACAGAAAGAATAGGTTTTGCTGCAGGTGTAGAGACACTAAAATTAATGAATGATAAAAAATCCTGGAGAAAAATTGTTGAAAGTGGAAAATATTTCAATTTAAAAATTAAAAATTTATCATTAAAATATGATCTTTCTATTAAAATATCAGGAATTGAGTCTATAACATCTTTCAATTTTATAAGTAAAAATAATATTGCCTATAAAACTTTTATAACTCAAGAAATGCTAAAAAAAAAATATTTAGCTAGTAATCAAATTTTTTTAACAATTCTACACACTAAAAAAATTATCGATAAGTATATGGACAACCTTGACCCCATTTTTAAAAAAATAAGCTATTTCGAAAAAAATAATACAATCATTAAAAAATTTCTTAAAAAGGATGTTTGTCATCAAACATTTCAAAGATTAAACTCATAAATTAATTAAATATTATCAAAGAGTTAGTAAAATTTAAATAATAAATCTAATTATTTGAAGTTTCTTTTCTGACTTGTTCAATTTTAATTTTTTTATAGAGACTATTATTTTTATCATATAATAAATTAAAATAAATTTTCTTATTAGCTTGAATTGTAATTATTTTCGCATTTCTAACTTCAAAATTATCAGCTACAGCACTAATGGGTCTTTTAATTACATCGAGATTTTTAATAGTAATTTTTGACTTATCACTTACGATTGCGCCCTTCCATCTCCTTGGTCGAAATGGGCTAATTGGTGTTACTGCAAGTTTATTTGAATCTAAATTTAAAATTGGTCCATGCACAGATAGATTGTATGCGGTACTTCCTGCTGGTGTTGAAACTAAAACTCCATCAGAAATTAATTTTTTAATAATATTTTTTTTATTAGAGTTTATAGAGATTGATGACGCTTGCTTACTTTGTCTTAATACCGAGACTTCATTTATGGCTATTGATTTTTTAATTTGATTATTTTTTGTTCTTACGGTCATTTGTAGCGGGTGTATCTTTATGTTATTTGAAATTTTTAAATTTTTTATAAAATTTTTGTTGTTAAATTTATTCATTAAAAAACCATAATTTCCAGAGTTAATTCCAAAAAAAGGTTTTTTAAACTTATAAAATTTTTTTAAGGTTTGAAGCATAAACCCATCACCGCCTAGAACAATTATAATGTTAGATTTTTTTAGAGAAACAGTCTGGATTTTTTTTTTTAAAAGAGATTTAATTTTAAGTGTGTTTACTGTTTTATCAAAAACTAAATAAAATTTATTTATCATTTAAAGATATTTTACTATAGTAATTTTCGAAATTAAACCATATTATATATCTACTTTAAATTATTCACAATTTTATTAAAATTATAAAACTTTATGTCTGTTGTTTTAATTACTGGTTCAAATGGTTTAGTTGGCTCGGAATCAGTTAATTTTTTTTCAAAAAAAGGTTTCGATGTTGTTGGAATAGATAATAATTTAAGAAAATTTTTTTTTGGGAACGAAGGCTCTACAAATAAAATAAAGAACGATCTTTTAAAAAAAAACAAAAATTTTAAAAATTATAGTACAGATATAAGAAATTATAGTGGTTTAGAAAAAATCTATAAAAAATATAAAAAAGATATATCTTTAATTATTCATTGTGCAGCTCAACCATCGCATGATTATGGTAAAAATTTTCCAATTTTAGATTTTAATATTAATGCTTCTGGTACACTAAATTTATTAGAACTCACAAAAAAATTTTGCCCAGAAGCACCTTTTATTTTTATGTCTACCAATAAAGTGTATGGGGATAATCCAAATAAACTCAAGATAATAGAAAAAAAAAATAGATGGGAATTAAAAAAAAATGATAAATATTTTTTTGGAATTGATGAAAAATTTTCTATAGATGATTGTACTCATAGTTTCTTTGGTGTTTCAAAAACCTATGCAGATTTAATTGTACAAGAATACGGAAAAAATATTGGTTTAAAAACTGTCTGCTTTAGAGGTGGATGTCTTACAGGACCAAATCATAGTGGTGCAAAACTGCATGGCTTTTTATCTTATTTAGTTAGAATTTCTTTATCAAAAAAAAAATATTCTTTAATTGGATATAAAGGAAAACAAGTAAGAGATAATCTTCACAGTTATGATCTTGTAAATTCATTTTGGGAATTTTTTAAAAAACCCAGAATTGGTGAGATTTATAACATGGGTGGAGGCAGACATTCAAATTGTTCAATAATTGAAGCTTTAGATTTAGTTGAAAGTATTTCAAATATCAGAATTAAAAGAGAAATAATAAAAAAACCAAGAGTAGGAGATCATATTTGGTATATCTCAAACTTATCCAAGTTTAAAAAGCATTATCCAAATTGGAAACCAAAATATAATACTCAAAAAATTATAGAAGAGTTAGTTGATAATTTTAAGATTTAACAAAAATATCTAATTAACAACCAATCATTTTAAATGTAAATTTCTGACACATATTTACTAAAGTATCATTTTTCTTAAATTTAAAAAAGGTTCTAGTATTTACTGCCCAACACATAAAATGGTGCCCTCGGCCAGACTCGAACTGGCACTCCAAAAAGGCACGGATTTTAAGTCCGTTGTGTCTACCAATTTCACCACGAGGGCACATATGTTTTATTCTGTACTTAACATTATTTATCTTTTTGTAAACCTAAAGATTAAATACTCAAATATGAATTCTAATTTAATACATTATTGACAATTTTAGAGATATAATCAATTTCATTATTTCTTAACTTGTAATAAGAAGGCAAATAAAGTCCATAGCGAGCTATGTAAGATGAATTAGGATAATTACCTTTTTTAAATAATTTCATTTTTTTAAAAATATCCTGCTCATGCATTGGCCAAAAAAAAGGTCTCGTCATGATCCCAAATTTTTTAAGTTTTTTTGCTACATCTACGGCTAAAAATTTTTTATTTTTGATTACAATGCCAACTACCCAATAAATATTTTTTGAATTAGTATTTTTAGGTGATAATATCTTAATATTTTTATTTTCAAAAAGATTAAGATAATATTTTTTTCCTATCTCCATTTTTCTTTTTACAATTTTGTTTATATTTTTAATTTGACTTAAACCTAGTGAAGCTTGAATATTGGTCATTCTGTAATTCCAACCTATGTCTTCATGATTAAATCTATTGATTTTACCAAAACAAAGATTCCGTAGTGATTTACATTTGTTATATAATTTTTGACTATTAACAGAAATCATACCACCCTCACCTGTTGTAATTTGTTTATTTGCGTAGAAACTGAAGGTGCTAATATCACCAAATGACCCACATTTTTTATTATTATACTTCAAACCTAATACTTCAGCAGCATCTTCAATTACAAAAATATTTTTTTTTCTACATATTTTCATTATTTTATTCATATTGTTAGCAAATGAATAAATATGAGTAATTATAATAGCTTTAGTTTTTTTATTGATTTTTTTTTCTATATCTTCAACTTTAATATTCCAATTATCAGCACAACAATCTATCAATACAGGTTTAGCATGCTGTTTAATAACCGCTAATGCGTTAGAAATAATAGTAAAATTTGGTATCAATACTTCATCGCCTTTTTTTATATCTAAGGCTTTAATGGCTATTTCTAAAGCAGCAGTACCATTTGAAACAGCTATAGAATATTTTCTTTCAACATATTTAGAAAATTTTTTTTCAAATTTCTCAACATTTGGTCCATCTGATGATATCCATCCATCTTTTAAGGATTTGTTAACACTATTTATATCTTTTTGACTGATATAAGGGATGCTTACAGGAAAAAATTTTTTGTTATTTAATTTTGATTTTTTTTTCATCAGTTTTATCAAATTTAACCTTATCTGCAGCAAGGCTATAAGGTCCTTGTTTAACCTCAATCATTTCAACATCTTTTAAAACTTTAAAACCATGACCACCATTAACAAGCATTATAATATCACCACTATAAACTTTTTTGCTAAATAGGTATTTTTTTTTTTGATCATAGAAATCAACTCTAAGTATTCCTTTAAATAATATAATAACTTCAGTGGTAGTTAAAATTTTAGTTACTCTCTTGTTGTGTTTATGAGGCATGATCAAATAATCTTTTTTATGCTTCATATAACCAAATTGTTGAGTTGCCTCTTTTGAGGTAAAAAAATTGACACCACTTTTTTTTCTAAATTCTTTTCTTATTATTAATGCGAATAATTTTTTTTTATGTAAAATTTTTTCAATCATAGTGAGGAATAATATATTAAAATCTTAATATATAAATTAATTTCTTGTCGTTAAAGCTTGAATTATTCTTATTAGATAATTAAAACCTAGATAAAAGAACCTTAAAAAACTTGAAGCTGTTTTACTCATCCCTTCAATGTCTGGGGGGTGTGTGTATGGAATTTCAATTATTTTTTTATCATTTTTCAGAGCCTTATAAAGAAACTCTATAAAAAATTCACCATGACCAGTAGCAATTGGAACTACTGTGTTTAAAACCTCTCTTTTCATAAGAAAAATACCACTTGTATAATCTTTGATTTTATTACTTAACATTAATCTACAGAAGAAATTAATCATTTGACTTGATAAAACTCTAAGATGATTTCTAAGATCTTTACCATCATCTACATATCTTGATAAGACAACTATATCGTGAGTATTCAGCTGCATCAACATCTCAGGAAGCCTATTAGCTAAACTTCCCATATTTGAGTCTAACCATCCAATAGTGTCGGAAGAAGAGTTTATTAATCCTAATAAAAATGCTGATGCCAAACCTCTTGTTTTCCTAGAGTATAATTTTACATTAGGATTATTCATCCTTTTAACAATCTCAAAAGTTCCATCTGTAGAATTATCATCTACTAAAATAATCTCAACACTATCTAAATTTTTTAGTATCTGATTTATTGTTGCTTCAATAACGGTAGCTTCATTATATGTTGATAAAATAATTGAAACCTTTTTATCCATTATGGTGTTTCAATTCATTTTCCATCATTATTTTTATTAAATCTTTAATGTTGGTTTTTACTTTATAATTTAGTTCTTTTTTTGCTTTTTTTAAATTTGCTTTTAAATTTTTTGTTTTATTAGACCTTAAAAGTTTTTTATCAACTTTTAGAAATTTCTTATAATTAAGACCTACAAACTTAAAACATTCACTGGTAAATTTTTCAACAGAAGTGTTTACACCCGTTCCAATAACAAAAAAATCAGGTTTTTTTTGTTGCATTATCTTCCAGGCCATTTCAACATAATCTTTAGCATAACCCCAATCAATTTTTGCAGTAATATCACCTAAATATAGATATTTTTGTTTACCAAGGTAAATATTGCAAACAGCTTTAATAATTTTAGTTGTCACATATTCTTGAGATCTTCTTGGAGACTCGTGATTAAAAAAAATCGCACCACATATAAATAGATTATTAACATTTGAATACATTTTTGAAGCTAGATAAGTTGATGATTTTCCTAATGCATAAACACTTCTTGGAGATAAATTTGAATTTTCATTTAAAAAATTTTCTTTACTTGCACCAAACATATTTGAAGATACAGGCTGAAAAAATTTTATTTTTTTATTTTGCATCTTTAAAAATTCAAAAATTTGAATAACAGCTAAAGTTGTTGTGCTATAAGAATATAAAGGAATATCTCTACTCCAAGCCACATGATCTTGATCTGCGAAGTTATAAATTTCATCAGGTTTAATTTTATTAATGATATTGCTTATAGAAATAGCGTCAAGTAGATCTCCTTTATGTAAAAAAAAAGATTTATTGAATATTTTAGGATTATTAATTATATGATTGATATTTTTAGTATTTCCAGTTGAAGATTTACGTATTACACCGTGAACAGATAATTTTTTCTTTAAAAGAAAATCAGCCATATAAGACCCATCTTGTCCAGTAACACCTAAAATTAAAATCTTTTTCATTTAACTACTTTAAGTTTTGGATAAGGAAGTAAAAATTTTCCTCCTTTATTAAGCCAATTTTTTTCTCGTATTAAAAATTCATTTATAAATCCATATGGCATTACAAAAAAATAATCAGGCTTTAGTTTTCTAGCATTTTCTTCAGATATTATCTTTACACCTGACCCAACTGTATATTTGCCCCATTTTGTTTCACTTCTTTCTGCTGCAAAAGGAATTTCTTTATTTGTTAATCCATAGTATTGCAAAAGGGTATTACCTTTAGTTGAAGCGCCATAAAGAAATATTTTTTTACCTAGTTTGGTATTTTTTTTGATAAAATCTAAAGTCATTTTTTTATTTTGCTTAACTCTTTTGATAAATTTAATTATCTCAT
>MDTF01000385.1_pt1 | contig 14902 bp, 13 predicted proteins | sample 811191 | NCBI WGS metagenome assembly MDTF01 (sample SAMN05326649, study PRJNA326480) | marine metagenome | isolation source: seawater | place: Southern Ocean | collected 2011
AGTAAACTTTGTTTTTAAGATAGAGAGGTAATCTTCAAAAGAATGTAATCCGTAAATACCTGGTTCTCTTTTTCCTAATAAATTTAAATTAGGACCATTAATAATAATAATTTTCATTAAACAAAAATACAATTTATTTTAAATAGAAAAAGTGGACTATTAGCCCACTTTTTTATATTAATTATAAATTTCCTACCATGCATAACCAAGGGATAAACCTGCTGTACCTGATGATGTATTAAAACCAGATAAGTCATCTCCACCTGAATTAAAACCATAACTACCAAAAACATCTAATAGAAAATGTTCTCCAAAAATCCATTGATGTCCAATTTCTGCACCAATATTAAAAACACTTCTTGATACATCAAATTTGTCCTCTAGTTTAAAATAACCCATGGTGGGTCCTGCATGCCAACCAGTTATAGCTTCTTTATCAAAATAAAAACGATACTCTAAACCTGCTCCAACTCCCTCAATATTTAAGATATTAAAATACAGTCCCGATATAGTTATCGATTGTGAATCTTTTGTTGAAAATTCATATCCTATATTAGTATTACCAACTACTAAACCCAATGGATTTCCTTTTATTGCGCTGCTTTGACTAGTTGCAAATTGAAATAATAATAAAAATACTCCTAAAGTTAAATTTTTTTTCATAATTATATTTTTTAAATAATAAACATAAATTTAACAAAAAAAAGGGAGCTAAAAAGCTCCCTTATAACATTAAAAATATTTTTTCTATAACTGCAAGGCAATTCCTAAACCTATATTTGAAAAACTACCATCATTTGATAATGTCGTATAATTCAAATTTAAAGATGTTTTCTCACCCAATGAATATCCTAGAGTAGGTTTTAAGTAAAAACCACCCGCAATTCCATCAGGAGATAAACCAACACCATAACCAATATCAGATCCAATAGAGAATTTATCTGATAAGTTATAACTTAAAACAGCTGCCAATGGAAGCCATGAAACATTATCTATCTTAACCTCTCCTAAACCTGCTAAATCAATAGTTTTTCCTAAATAAGATAAATATGCTGCTGAAACTCCAATCTTAAAATCTGATTCAGATTCAAACATATAATTAGCGTTTACGGAAATTGATAATGAACTTATTGATTCTGCGTCACCTGTTGGTAAACCTAAACCAGCCCCTAAACTAAACTGTGCATTCGCATTATAAGAAAACAATGCTAGGGCAATTATTAAAATAATTTTTTTCATAATAAATAGTTTTTAATTAAATTTTTTATAAATATAGTAAAAAAATTGATTGTAAAAAAAAACTAAAAAATAGTATATTATGAGTTAATACATAATACAACTAAGTTTTTAAGTATCTTCATAAAATGAAATGGGAGCAAGCAACAAAAGATTATGAGCATTATTTAAAACTAGAAAGAGGGCTCTCTAAAAATACCATTGATAGTTATAATAGAGATATTAAAAAGTTAATAATGTTTTTAGAAAAAAATAATCTTTCAATTTCTCCAACTGATTTAAATGAAGAAATCATACAACAATTTATTTATGAGATTGCAAAAAAAGTAAATCCTACAAGTCAAGCCAGAATAATTTCTGGTTTGAGAAGTTTTTTTGATTATTTAATTTTTGAAAAATACCGAGAGACAAATCCAACTGATTTAATAGAAAGTCCAAAAATTGGAAGAAAATTGCCTGATACTTTAACTGAAGAAGAAATTAACTTATTAATAGCTTCTATAGACCTAAGTAAACCTCAAGGCGAAAGAAATAGAGCCATCCTAGAAACTATGTACAGCTGTGGTCTTAGAGTAAGTGAGTTAATTAGCTTAAAAATTTCAGATATCTTCTTTGATGAAGGTTTTATTAAAGTAGTTGGAAAAGGTAATAAAGAACGTTTTGTGCCTATTCATTTTAAAGCTCAGAAATATATTAATTCTTACATTGTATCGATTCGTTCCCATATTTCTATAGTAAAGGAATTTGAAGATATCTTGTTTTTAAATAGACGTGGTAAAGGTTTGAGTAGACAAATGATTTTTATACTCTTAAAAGAACTAGCCGTGATTATTAATCTTAACAAAAAAATAAGTCCACATACGTTTCGTCATTCATTTGCAACTCATTTGCTAAAAAATGGAGCCGATTTAAGATCAATACAGCAAATGTTAGGTCATGAAAGTATTACCACAACGGAGGTTTATGTTCACCTAGATACTCGATACTTAAAAAAAGTTGTGGAACAGTACCATCCTAGAAGTTCATAAAAGTTTTATAAAAAATATTCGCTACTACCCTCTTTTAAAAAGCTTACTAGATATAATTTTTTTTATTTAGCTACATTCACAGCTCTAGTTTCTCTAATTACAGTCACTTTTACTTGACCTGGATAGGTCATGTCGTTTTGTATTTTTTGACTAATACTAAAAGATAACTCGGCTGCTTTTGTATCATCTACTTTACCACTTTCAACCATTACTCTTAATTCACGCCCAGCCTGAATAGCATAGGCTTTCTGAACACCTGAGAAGCCAAAAGCAATATCTTCTAAATCTTTTAATCTTTGTATGTATGAATCTAACACCTGTCTTCTTGCTCCGGGTCTAGCTCCAGAAATAGCATCACAAACTTGCACAATTGGAGCAAATAAGGTTTTCATTTCTATTTCATCATGGTGAGCTCCTATAGCATTACAAACATCTTTTTTCTCTCCATATTTTTCAGCCCATTCCATTCCTAACAATGCATGAGGTAATTCACTTTCTGCGTCTGGTACTTTACCAATATCATGAAGTAATCCTGCTCTTTTTGCTATTTTAGAATTTAGACCTAATTCAGAGGCCATAATTCCACAAAGATTGGCAACTTCTCTAGAGTGTTGAAGAAGGTTCTGACCATAGGAAGATCTATATTTCATTCTACCAACAGTTTTTATAAGTTCTGGGTGTAATCCATGAATACCTAGGTCAATAACAGTACGCTTTCCAACTTCAATAATCTCTTGGGTAATTTGCTTTTCTGTTTTAGCAACAACTTCTTCAATTCTTGCAGGGTGAATTCTACCATCCGTAACCAGTTTATGCATAGATAATCTTGCGACTTCTCTTCTTACGGGATCAAAACATGAAAGTATAATAGCTTCTGGAGTATCGTCAACAATAATTTCTACTCCTGTTGCAGCTTCTAAAGCTCTAATGTTTCTACCTTCTCTCCCTATAATTCGTCCTTTTACATCATCAGACTCTAAATTAAAAACTGATACACAATTTTCTACAGCTTGCTCAACTCCTACTCTTTGAATAGTGCTCAGTACAACTTTCCTAGCTTCTTGTTCTGCTGTAAGTTTAGCTTCCTCTAAAGTGTTTTGAACAAATCCCATGGCATCAGACTTTGCCTCATCTTTTAAAGAATTAACCAATTCTTTTTTTGCTTCATCTGCTGAAAAACCAGATATCTGTTCTAAAAGGTCTACATGTCTTTTATGTAGTTTTGAAACTTCGTCCTCTTTTTTATCTAAGTGCTCTAATTTCTGGTTAAAATCATTTTCTTTTTGTTCAACAGATGCATTTAATCTTTTTGTTTTGTCAGCTTCAGATTGCACTTGTGACTCTTTATCTCTTGTTCTTTTTTCTATCTCTGATATTTTCTTTTCCCGACTTAATATTACTTTTTCATGTTCAGATTTTAGTTCAATAAACTTCTCTTTTGCTTGTAATATTTTATCTTTTTTCAGTACTTCTGATTCTACTTTAGCTTCTTTAATAAGAGCGTTAGCCTCTTTTTTCGTAGCGTTTAAAATTTTATTAGCTTTAGATTTTTCTGAAAACCTTGCAATTATTAATCCTAAAATTAATCCTACTAATCCTGTTAATACAGGGTATATCACTTCATTCATAATTTTGATTTATTTGTATAAAAAAACCTACATTAGTAAGGTTTATATAAACTCCATTATGACATGTATAGAACTAACTAGGTGATCAAGGATCCTCCTGATAAAGAAATAAGTTCAATATCTAAGGCTTGCTTTGGCAACTAAGACTCGTCCTTCATAATAGATTCGTGTTGAGTTTATCAAACAAATAACTAACGTAGGCAGTATAAAATTATATAATTGAGAACTTATTTTAAATGATTGCTTACTAACTTAGTAAGTTCATTTATTTTATCTAATGCTTCTGTATTTATTTCATTAATATCTAAAGTAGAAATCTCTAATTTTGAAGCAAATTGTAATGCACACATCGCTAAGACATCTTGCTTGTCACTCACTGCATAATTTTTTTCATACATACTAATGAGTTGATTAATGTTTGCTGCAGCTTTTCTCATGCCTTCTTCTTCTAGTGTATTATTAACACTTAAAGGATATGTTCTACCTGCTATTACTAAATTAATCTTTAATTTTTCCACAATAATAATAAACATTATTACTCGTTCAACTGAACGATACATTTATCGATTTCTCGAATTAAAGCATTTATCTTAAACTTTGTGTCTCTTGTACTATCGTTACTGCCTTGTATAGTTTTAGCAATCTTTAACAGTTTAAATTGTTTTTCTCGCTGTTCTAATAATTGCTCTTTCTCTAAAAGCTGACGCTGTAATGTTGATGTGTTTTGAAGTAATATTTCATTTTCTTTTAATAAAAAATCATAATTAGAGAGTAAGCTTATTAACTTATCCTCTAATAAATGAACTGCTTCAATAGTATTACTCATCAAGCTTTTCTTATAAAACTATAATTACAAAGTTAGCACTCTGTTTTATAATTAACAACTATTTAGGTCTTTAATAAAATATTATATATCATCTCAACAGATTGGTTTAAATAGTTTTCTTATTTTGGCTGAAAAATTACTAAAATTGAAAAAATATATTTTCGTTTTATTTTTTTTAGCAAGTTTCACAACATTTGCTCAAAAAAAATACCCAAATAATTATTTTAGAAGTCCTTTGGATATTCCATTAAAAATTTCTGGAACTTTTGGAGAATTAAGAAATAATCATTTTCATGCAGGTATTGATATAAAAACCAATCATAGAACTGGGTTAAAAGTGTATGCAACTGCAGATGGATATGTTTCAAGAATTAAAGTAGCACTTTGGGGATACGGAAAGACTATATACATAACTCATCCTAACGGATATACTTCCGTTTATGCCCACCTAAGCAAATTTGGAGATGGAATACAAGAATATGTAAAAAATATTCAATACCAAAAAGAGAGCTATGAAACAGGTAATATGTATCCAGAAGAAAATAAAATTTTGGTTAAAAAAGGGGAGATAATTGCATACTCTGGAAGAACTGGTGGCTATGTAGCTCCTCATTTGCATTATGAAATTAGAGATACGAAAACCGAACACATTATAAATCCGATGTTATTGGGATTAAAAATTCAAGATTCTATTGCCCCTAGAATAAACAAACTCATGGCATATTCTATCGGTTCTAACTCTAGAATTAACAGAAGTACAAAAAAACAAAGTTTATCCATCAAGAAAGATACTCTAAATAGTTACATTACTAGTAGAATAAGTGCTTCAGGTAAAATTGGTTTCGGTATCAATGTCTATGATTTTCTAGGTAAAGAATCAAATAAAAATGGTGTCTATAGTATAGAAATGCTTGTTAATGGAAAACGATATTATTACCATGATTTAGAAACATTTTCTTTTCCAGAAAGTAAGTACATTAATTTACTAATTGATTATCCTCACTATGCTTCATATAAAAGTAGAATTCAAAAAACTTTTTTGGAAAAAGAGAATAAGCTCAGCATATATAAAGGGTTGATAAATGACGGAATTATAGATGTAAAAGAGGGATTTAATTATCAAGTAGATATTATTACCAAAGATTTTAAGGGCAATACATCCTCTATTAGAATACCAGTGATTGGTTTGAAAAGTAAATCTATTTTAGAACAAAAAACAGATACAACTAATTATAAAATATCAAAGATAAAATTTCAAAAATTTACTAAAAATGGCGTGACTGTAGCTTTTCCAAAAAATACATTTTATGAAGATGTTTTTATAGATTTTTCTGTCAATGGAACTATTGCAGAAATTCATAAACCCAATATTCCTTTAGATAAAAATTTTACTATTACTTTTGATAGCATCATGTATAAAAATTCGGAAATAGATAATATTTATATAGCTAACATAAATAACAAGAGATATCCATATTATCAGAAAACAAGAAAAAGAAGTAATAAGTTGTTTACTACAACTAAAAACTTAGGTAAATACACTTTATTAATTGATAATTTAGAACCAAAAATATACAATCCTAATTTTAAAAACGGTGATTGGGTTAGTCGATTAAAATATCTAACTATCAAAATATCAGATTCACAATCTGGCATAAAATCTTATAAAGCATATATAGATGATGAATGGGTGTTAATGGAATATGATTTAAAAAATAAAAAATTATCTTACGATTTTTATGATAAAAAATTGGTGGGTAGCAAACATATCTTTAAACTTGTAGTCTCTGACAACGTTGGAAATACGAATATCTATAATTCTACGTTTTATAGAAAATAAGGACAATACCACGTGAAAAATAAATTACTCATTTTATTATTGTTTCCAGCATTTGTTTGGGCCCAAAAAACATCAGTCATCAAAGGGATTGTTAAGGATTCTCTAAACAAATCTATAGAAAATGTTACTGTAAACTATGGCAAAACAGGAACTACCACGGATAAAAAAGGATATTATGAAATAAGAATTCCTGTTGATGTTAAAATTACATTAGAATTTAGTCATGTGGGCTTTAATAAGCTCTTCAAAGAATTTTTTACAAAAAAAGGAGCTATTGTCCGATTTTCTCCTACTTTAAAATCAGAAAATGAAGTTTTAAAAGAAGTTGTGATCAAAAATGAATCAAAAGACGCTCAAGGGATAATCACTATAAAAGCTGAAAAAGTAAAAAGAATTCCAGGAGCAAATGCAGGAATAGAAACACTCTTAATGACATTACCAGGAGTAAGTAACAATAATGAATTAAGTACTCAATACAATGTACGTGGTGGAAATTTTGATGAAAACCTTGTGTATGTTAATGGTATTGAAGTTTATCGTCCTTTCTTAATTAGATCTGGTCAGCAAGAAGGTTTGAGTTTTGTAAATTCTACAATGGTTCAGAATATTAATTTTTCTGCTGGTGGATTTCAGGCAAAATATGGAGATAAACTGTCATCAGTTTTAGACATTACCTATAGAAAACCTACTGAGTTTGCTGCAACCATAGATGGAAGTTTATTAGGTGGAAGTATTACAGTTGAAGATGTATTTTTAGAGAACAAGTTAAGTGCTATTGTAGGAGTTAGATACAGAGACAATAGCCTGTTTGTAAACTCTAAACAAATAGAAACTAACTTCAGACCTCGTTTTACAGATGTTCAAGGATTTCTATCCTTTAAACAGAACAAAAAACTTACTTTAAACTTCTTAGGAAACTTTTCTATAAATAATTATGATTATGAGCCTGTAACTCGAAGAACTCGCTTCGGTACAGTCACTGAACCTTTAGAGTTAAATGTTTTTTATGACGGCCAAGAACAGGACAAATACTTAACTTCTTTTGGAGCATTAAGTGCAGATTATCAGGTAAACGATGACCTAATATTAACCACTACAATTTCAACTTTTAATACGCAAGAAGAAGAATATTTTGATATTGCTGCATCCTATAATTTAGGTGAAGTTGACTCTAATATTGGCTCTGAGAGTTTTGGCGATGTTACTTTTTCTGAAGGAATTGGGTCACAAATAAATCATTCTCGTAACGATTTGGATGCACTAATTAGCAATATTCAAATGAAAGGAACCTATAAAAAAAACAACGATAAAATCGATTTCGGAATCAAATATCAAACAGAAGATATTCGTGATCGGATTCGTGAGTGGGAAGTCATAGATTCTGTTGGGTTTTCAGTAAGTCCTTTAGATTTAGGACTCATAAACGATCAGCCATACAATCCATTTACAGGGCCTATTGAACCTTTTCAAAATATAAGAGCTGAAAATGAATTAAGAATTAATCGTCTTTCTGCTTTTTTACAATACAGTAAAAAAGTATTAATTGGAGAACATAAAGTCTGGTGGAACATTGGTGTTCGTGGACAGTCTTGGTCGGTAAAAGCAAATACAAATTCAGTAGTAAATCAATTTATTCTTAGTCCAAGAGGTCAATTTGCAATTAAACCAGATTGGGAAAAAGACATGCTATTCAGGTTTTCTGGCGGGGTCTATTCTCAACCTCCTTTTTATAAAGAATTAAGAGGTTTTGACGGGAATATAAATCCTAATGTAAAAGCACAAAAATCTGTTCATATCGTTCTAGGAAATGATTACAGCTTTGAAATGTGGGATAGACCATTTAAATTAACCACAGAAGTTTATTATAAAAATTTAACAAACGTAAATCCGTATAATGTTGATAATGTTCGTATTCGATATCAAGCAAATAATAATGCTGTAGCTTATGCTACCGGTTTAGATGTAAGATTAAATGGAGAATTTGTTCCTGGAAATGAAAGCTGGGTTAGTTTAGGGATTTTAAAAACTGAAGAAAATATTGACAATAAAGGATATATTGCTAGACCTACCGATCAACGTTTTAAATTGGGAATCCTGTTTCAAGATTATGTTCCTAATTTGCCTGATTTAAAAGCCTACTTAAACTTAGTATATAATTCTGGGGTACCAGGTGGAGCACCTGCATACGCAGATGCCTATAATTTTCAAAATAGATTACGAGATTACAGACGAGCAGATTTAGGTATATTATATGTTTTTACAGATTCTAATAAGATTTATTCAACTGGTTTTTTAAGTCAGTTTAAAGAATTAACTGCTGGATTAGAACTATTCAATATGTTTGATATTCAAAACTCCATCACCAATACTTGGGTGAGAGATGCGGCGACTAAAAATCAATTTGGTGTACCTAACTACCTTTCAGGAAGAATCTTGAATTTTAGGATTGGAATGAAATTTTAACTTAATTATTTATCTTTTTGCGTAAGAATAAACCCACTAATTAGATGGCTCGTAAATTATAGTATTTGTGCTGTATGATCTTTTGTTTTTACTTTAGAAATAACTTCTTCAATAATCCCTTTAGCATCAATCACAAAAGTAGTTCTATGAATTCCATCGTATTCTCGTCCCATAAATTTCTTAGGACCCCATACCCCAAAGCCATTAATCACAGTACGATCTTCATCTGCTAACAAGGGAAAAGGCAAATCATATTTAGCAACAAAGTTTTGTTGTCTTTTTTCAGAATCAGCACTTACCCCTAAAATCTCAAATCCCTGAGATAGAAATGTTTGGTAATTGTCTCTTAAATTACATGCTTCAGCCGTGCAACCTGGAGTGCTAGCTTTTGGGTAAAAGAAAACTACTAATTTCTTACCAACATAATCAGTCAATTTTCGAACATTTCCTTGATTATCTTTTGTTTCAAAATTTGGAGCTTTGTCACCTACTTTTAATGTATTCATATTTTGTATTTTTGTTTCGTAAAGATACTGAAAATGATAAAAACTGAAAAGGTTCAATTTATAATTGACACACTTCAATACCTCTATCCAGAAATTCCAATTCCTCTTGATCATAAAGATCCATATACACTATTAATAGCCGTATTATTATCTGCTCAATGTACCGACGTTCGAGTTAATAAAATAACACCGTTATTATTTGCAAAAGCAGACAATCCTTTTGATATGGTAAATATGACAGTTGAAGAAATTAAAGCAATTATACGTCCTTGCGGATTGTCACCAATGAAATCGAAAGGTATTTATGGCTTATCAAAAATTATAATCGAAAAATACAATGGTCAAGTTCCACAATCTTTTGAGGGACTTGAAGAGTTACCTGCTGTAGGCCACAAAACAGCTAGCGTTGTAATGAGTCAGGCATTTGGAGTTCCAGCATTTCCAGTTGACACTCACATTCATCGTTTAATGTATCGTTGGAATCTAACTAATGGTAAAAATGTAATTCAAACAGAAAAGGATGCTAAACGTTTATTTCCAAGAGAACTATGGAACGATCTTCATCTACAAATCATTTGGTACGGAAGAGAATATTCACCCGCTAGAGGGTGGGATTTAGAGAAAGATATTATCACCAATAAAATAGGTAGAAAAACTATTTTGAATACTTATCAAAATAAAAATATGAAATTATAAAAAAAACCTTGACTCGTGTCAAGGTTTTTCCGTTCTTAATTCAAAGTCAATTCAATATTAAAATTCGATTTAGTTTTTACAATTGATATTGATTTGGAAAAATTAATCAAAAATTGAACTGTTTCTTGTTTAGGTTGCTTCTCAAATTGAGAAGGCTTTTCTGAGTAAATTTGCTTCATACGTTATGTAAATAATTGTTATTTAACTAGATAACGAAACCAAATTAAATTTATTGTTAATCAATTAAAATTATTTTATTTTTTTCAATAATTTTTCTCAAATTTATCAATGCATATCTCATTCTACCTAATGCAGTATTAATACTTACACCAGTGTTTTCACTAATTTCTTTAAAGCTCATATCTTTATACATGCGCATGATTAAGACCTCTTTTTGTTCTTCTGGTAATTCTTTTACCAATTCTCTAACATCAGATAATATTTGCTCTTTAATTAATTGTTTTTCAACATTTAAACTTCCATCACTAATTACGGAGAAAATATCAAATTCGTCTGTATTCTTAAAAGAACGCATTCTATTTGATTTTCTAAAATGATCAATAATTAAATTATGAGAAATACGCATTACCCAAGGTAAAAACTTACCCTCTTCATTATAATTTCCAAGCTTTAAAGTCCTAATTACTTTGATAAAAGTGTCTTGAAAAACATCTTCTGTGATATCCCTATCCTGAACTTTACTATAGATAAATCCATAAAGGCGTTGTTTGTGTTTTTTTATTAAAGTTTCTAAACTTATCTCACAGCCTTGGATATAGTTACTTACTAAGATACTGTCTGGTATAGCATTTTTAAACATTTTGTATTACTTTATGAAAAGCTATGAGAGCTTTTCTGTTAATTTTTAAACTAAACTAAAAGTAATTTTTTGCTATATATTTATAATTTAAGAATATTTATACATCAAATATAAAAAATTATTTCTTTGAAAAACAAATTTTTAACAAATTATAATTCAATTAATTAAAAAAAAAGTCAAAAATTCATTAATTTTATAGCTTGCTTTTAAAACATATGAACAAAGATTTATCAAGTGTAAGTCCAAAAGAAAACATCATTATTAAAGGGGCTAGACTCCATAATTTAAAAAATATTGATGTTGTTATACCTAGAAATAAGTTAGTTGTTATTACTGGATTGTCTGGTTCAGGAAAATCTACACTAGCCTTTGACACTTTGTACGCTGAAGGTCAGCGAAGATATGTAGAAAGCTTGTCTTCTTATGCTCGTCAGTTTTTAGGCAAGCTACACAAGCCCAAGGTAGATTATATCAAAGGAATTTCTCCAGCAATAGCAATAGAACAAAAAGTTAATTCTACCAACCCACGCTCTACTGTTGGTACTTCTACAGAAATTTATGATTACATAAAACTATTATTTGCTAGAATTGGTAAAACTTACTCTCCTATTTCAGGTGAATTAGTTAAAAAACATACTGTTACAGATGTAACAAGTTTTGTAAAAAGTTTTAAAGAAGATACAAAACTACTGTTATTATGCCCTGTTATCATTAATGAAGCTAGAGATCTTAATACTGTTTTAAAAGTTTTATCTCAACAAGGGTATGCTCGTGTTAAATATGAAGATCAAATCTACCGAATAGATGATCTACCTACTGATAAAAAAAATTATAGTGACTTAAAACTAGTCGTTGATAGAGTTATAGTTAAAGATGACGAAGATTTTTACAATCGTTTGTCTGATGCTATACAAACTGCTTTTTTTGAAGGTAATGGAGTTTGTATCATTCAAAATGTAACAGATAATACTAAAACTGAATTTAATAACAAATTTGAGTTAGATGGTGTATTGTTTTATGAACCCAATACACATTTCTTTAGTTTCAACAATCCTTACGGAGCCTGTCCTACTTGTGAAGGTTATGGAAATGTTATTGGAGTTGATGAAGATTTAGTAATTCCCAATACTGGAATCTCCATTTATGATGATGCTATTTTCCCTTTTAGAACAGATTCCTACAGGCACTACAAAGAAGAATTAATAGCACATGCATACAAATTTGATATTCCTATTCACAAACCTTGGTTTGAACTAACAGAAGTACAAAGAAAATTGGTTTGGGAAGGCAACAAAGCATTCTATGGAATTAACCATTTTTTTACCAAACTTGAAGAAAAAAGTTACAAAATTCAAAATAGAGTCATGCTTTCTCGATACAGAGGAAAAACAACTTGTGAAGAGTGCAGTGGAAAAAGATTACGGAAAGAAGCAGATTATGTACTAGTTGGAAAAAAAACTATTTCAGATTTAGTGGGCTTGCCTCTAGATGAATTATATAACTTCTTTAAACTCCTAAAGTTAAATAAGTACGAAGAAAAAATAGGAAATCGCCTCTTGAAAGAGATTAATAATCGTTTAGAATTCTTACAGAATGTTGGTTTAAATTATTTAACGCTTAACAGAACCTCGAACACCTTATCCGGTGGTGAAAGTCAGCGTATAAATCTAGCTACCTCTTTAGGTAGTAGCCTAGTGGGCTCCATGTATATTTTAGACGAACCAAGTATTGGTTTGCATCCAAAAGACACAGAAAGGCTCATAAATGTTTTACAAGACCTACGAAATTTAGGAAATACTGTTATCGTTGTAGAACACGATGAAGACATTATGAAAGCTGCTGATTATATTATAGATATTGGACCTGAGGCAGGGACTTTTGGTGGACATGTAGTTGCAGAAGGTACCTATGACGATATTTTGAAATCTGATTCATTAACTGCAAAATATTTGACAGAAGAATTTCAGATAGAAGCTCCAAAGACAAGAAGAAATTCTAAAAATTTCATACAAGTTATAGGAGCAAGAGAAAATAACTTACAAAATATCAATACAAAGTTTCCTCTAAATAGCTTAACCGTAATTACCGGAGTATCAGGTAGTGGAAAAAGCACCCTAGTTAAGAAAATTTTATATCCTGCTATGCAGAAAAAAATGGCAGGATATGGAGAGAAAATTGGTCAACACACAGAAGTTAATGGTAGTTATGATCAATTAAAACATATAGAATTCATTGATCAAAATCCTATTGGGCGTTCTTCTAGATCAAACCCCGTTACATACATTAAGGCATATGATGATATTAGGGCATTACTATCATCACAGAAAATTTCAAAAATCAGAAATTATAAACCAAAACATTTTTCATTCAATGTAGATGGTGGAAGATGTGAGGTTTGTAAAGGTGAAGGTGTGGTAACTATTGAAATGCAATTTATGGCTGATGTTCACCTGCAATGCGATAACTGTAATGGAAAACGATTCAAAAAAGAAGTTCTTGAAGTTAATTTTGAAGGAAAAAATATTGATGATATTCTAAATTCTACCATCGATGATGCAGTTGCCTTTTTTATCAAACACCAACAAACAAAAATTGCAAATAAATTAAAACCGCTTCAAGATGTTGGATTGGGTTATGTTCAATTAGGACAGTCCTCCTCTACATTATCTGGTGGTGAAGCTCAAAGAATAAAATTAGCCTCTTTCTTAGTAAAAGGAAATACCAAAGACAAAGCACTATTTATTTTTGACGAACCTACTACAGGGCTTCATTTTCATGATATTAAAAAGTTATTAGCCTCTTTTAATGCTTTAATAGATAAAGGGCATTCTATCATAGTAATTGAGCATAATATTGAATTGATAAAATGTGCAGATTATATAATTGATCTTGGTTTGGATGGCGGTAAAAAAGGCGGACAATTAATTTTTGAAGGAACTCCTGAAGAATTAATTAAAAACAAAAAATCATACACAGCTGCCTATTTAAAAGAAAAGCTCTAAAAATTACATTTTTTTATACACTATTAGTTCAGATGAATCAACTACGAATTCTAGATCATATCTTACGAATTCTAAAACACAGCAAATAAAAGAACTATTAGAAACTACATTTAAGTATTACTAACAATAAATGTAGCATCTATGCGTGTATTAATTCCTATTTTCATTTTACTGATAAGCTTCAATGTATCAGCACAAAAAACAGAAAGTCCTTATATAAAAGTCCTTACAAAAGAAGCAATTATTCCTCTAAAAAGTACTAAGGCAGTTGTACAAATCGTTGGAAAAATAGCGTATATAAAAATCACTCAAACCTATCATAATAAGAGCAACAAAGCTATTGAAGCTGAGTATGTATTTCCTTTATCTACCAAAGGAGCAGTACATGGTATGAAAATGAGAATTGGCAACAGATCAACAACTGCCAAAATATATGAAAAAAATACTGCTGAAAAAATTTATAACAACGCTATAAGAGAAGGAAAAAGAGCCAGTAAACTAGCCCAACACAGGCCTAATGTATTTCAAATGAGCCTTGGTAATATTCAGCCAAATGATGAAGTATCAATTGAATTACTATACACTGAAATGTTAACACCTGTAGAAGGAGAATATCAATTTATTTTTCCTGGTATAGTTGGCCCTAGATTTTCAGGAGAAGAAAAAGTGAACAATCCTATAACAATTACTCCCTTCACTCCTACTGGTTTTTCTGAGACTTTTAACTACGATATTAATGTGAACATTCGAACTGGATCCATTATTCAATATGTAAACTCTAGCAGTCATGATATAAAAGTTCACTATCCAAATGCATTATCGGCAGAGCTTAGCTTATCTAAAAATAATGTAAATCC
>MDTF01001594.1_pt1 | contig 14897 bp, 11 predicted proteins | sample 811191 | NCBI WGS metagenome assembly MDTF01 (sample SAMN05326649, study PRJNA326480) | marine metagenome | isolation source: seawater | place: Southern Ocean | collected 2011
AATGAATTTGAAGATAGGTTTTTATTTAAAAATATTAAATTTAGTGAATTAAATAATTTAAATCTCAAAAATGAAAATATAAAAGGGATAATTTTTGATTTAGGTTATTCCTATACTCAAATAAAAGATCCTACAAAAGGCCTCTCTTTCAACAGGATTGGTGAACTCAACATGAAAATGGGGATAAACGATTTTTCTGCAAAAGAGGCGATTAATGTTCTAGAGGAGAAAGAACTTGCTCGAATATTTAAATATTTTGGAGATGAAAAAGATAGCAATAGAATAGCGCATAATATTGTAGAGGATAGAGCGACTAGAGAAATAACAACTGAGGAATTAGTAAGAATTATTGAATCGTCAAAAAGAAAAAGAAATTATAAAACACACCCTGCTACAAAAGTTTTTCAAGCATTAAGAATATTTGTTAACAAAGAAATTAGTGAGTTGATTTATGGATTAATCAATGCTGCAAAAATTGTAAAAAAAGATGGCATTATAGCTGTTGTTACATTTCATTCGCTTGAAGATAAAATAGTAAAATATTTTTTTAAAAATATATCAGAAAATAAAAGTATTTCACGTTACATGCCAAAAAGTGAAGAAAAAATTAATCTATTTAAATCTGTTATTAAAAAACCAATTACTCCTTCCGAAACAGAGGTTCAAGAAAACCCACCTTCACGGTCTGCAAAATTAAGATATGTAATCAAAAAAGAGGACTTTTATGATTTTGAAACAGATATCTTGGAAAAATTTAAAAATCTCATTGAAATAGAAAACTTAGGCCTCAAACTATGAGAAGATTACTAATTTTAAGTTTAGTTTTTTTTTCAATTTTATTTACATCGTTAGTTAAAAATTCAACAAAAAAAATAGATGACAAAATATTTAATGTTAAGGAAAATCTAAGAGATTTAAAAGCTAAATCTGAAGATGTTAGATTAGAATTCGATTATTTAGGTTCTGCTGAAAAATTACTTGAATATCAAAATCAATATTTTGCAAATGAATTATCGAAAAAAAATATTACAGAAATAAAAATACTTAATTTTATGAATAAAGATTTACTAATAGATAATCTGAAAATAAACCAAAAAAATGAAAATTAATAAATCAAGATTTATTCTAGAAGATCAAAATGATGACTTTGAATATCAAAAAAATAAGTCTAATTTAAATATTCAATTTAATAGAATTGCATTTATTTTTTTTATTTTTTTTCTTATTTCATTAATTTATTCCATTCATTTAACTCATCTTGGTTCAAGAAAATCAAAAACTAACAATATAAATCAAACTAGATTTATTAATAAACTTCATAGAGCAGATATTGTTGACAGAAACGGAAATCTTTTAGCAAAGACAGTAAGTTCAATAGATATTGGAATTAACCCTATTGAGGTAATTGACCAAAAAAAACTTTTACTTAATTTAAGATATATATTTCCTGATAAAAATTATGACTTGATTGAATTAAATTTATCAAAAAACAAATTTTTTTGGTTTGAAAAAAAAATATCAGAGGAGAATTACGCAAAAATAATGATGCTTGGAGATAAATCAATTAAACCTGAGGAAAAACTGACAAGAATATATCCTCAAAAAAATTTATTTAGTCATATTATCGGTCAAATTGATGACAACAACAATGGTATTTCTGGACTGGAAAAATCACTAGATTCGGAATTAAAAAATAATGATAAACCAATTCAGCTAACTGTTGATAAAGATATTCAGTTTTTAATAAGAGAAGAGTTAATAAAATTTAATAAAATTTTTAATACAAAGGGAAGTTCGGCAATATTAATGAATGTTAATAATGGTGAGATAATCTCGATAGTTTCATTACCAGATTTTAATCTAAATCAAAGAACCACTATTGACGATATAAATTTTATAAATAGAGCAACTAAAGGTGTTTATGAGCTTGGTTCAGTGTTTAAAACATTTACCTTAACAGCAGCATTGAATGAAAATATTGTTGAACCTGAAACAGAATTTATTGATTTGAAAAAAAGTATTAAGTGTGGAAGTAATATCATTAACGAGTACAACAAAAAAATTCCATCTAATTTAACAGCCGAACAAATACTAATTAGATCAGGTAATATTGGATCAGTAAGAATTGCTCAATCTGTTGGGTTAGAAAAATTTAAAATATTTATGGAAAATATGGGTCTTATATATCCAATAAAGTTTGACATTGAAGAAGTAGGTAATCCGATTCCTTTTAAATGGGGAAAGTGTAAACTGGCAACAGCTTCATACGGTCATGGGATTACAACAACAATTCTTCAGCTAACAAACGCATATTCAATTATAGCAAATGGTGGTTACGAAGTTAAACCAACATTGATAAAAAAAAATGCTTATTTAATTGGAAAAAAATTATTAAATGAAAATGTTTCAAAAAAAGTTATTAAAATTTTAAGAAAAGTTGTTACAACAAAAGAAGGAACCGCATCATTGGCCAATGTAAGTGGATACGAAGTAGCGGGAAAAACAGGTACAGCAGAAAAAAGTGCAATAGGTGGATACTCCAGAGAAAAAATCAATACATTCGCTTCAATATTTCCTTCATCAAATCCAAAATATAGTATGGTAGTAATGCTTGATGAGCCGAACATTAATAGTGAGTACATTTATAATTACAGGGACGGATCAGGTATAAAATATAAAGGTACTCCATTTAATACGGCTGGCTGGACCTCAGTGGAAGTTACAGGAAAAATTATAGAAAAAATTGGGCCTATTTTAGCCACAAAATACAATGATGTTAAATAAGAATGTATCTTGAAAATTATATAAGAAATTTTAAAAAAAATTACAAAAAAAATTATTTTTCAGGAATATCATTCAACAGCTCTAAAATAAAAAAAGATAATATTTTTTTTGCGATCAAGGGAAATAAATTAGATGGAAATAATTATGTTAATGATGCCATTAAAAATGGAGCAAAAATAATTATTTCGGAGAAAAAATTTAATATAAAAAAAGATAAAGTATTATTTTTACATACAAAAAATGTAAGAAAATTGTTGGCTGAGTTCTCATATAAAACTCTAAATAAGAAATACAAAAAAATAATTGCTGTAACAGGTACAAATGGAAAGTCATCAATTTCAGATTTTTATTATCAAATATTAAATCTAAATAAAAAAAAGGTTGGTTCAATAGGTACAATTGGAGTTAAGCAGAAAAATAAAAAGAAAGAATTAGCCAATACAACACTAGACCCCTTACAATTATGTGAGATAATTAATGGATTTAACAATGAACGCATAGATCATATAATCTTAGAAGCTTCTAGTCATGGATTAAAACAAAACAGATTAGATGGATTGTTGTTTGATATAGGCATATTTACAAATCTGTCTCATGACCATTTAGACTATCATAAGAATTTTAAGGCTTATCTAAATTCTAAATTATACCTATTTGAAAATTTAATTAAAAAAAATGGAACGATAATAACAGACAATGACATACCTGAATTGAAAAGAATAAAAAAAATAGCAAAAAAAAAAAAATTAAATCTAATAACAATATTTAGCAAAAATTCTGATTTAGAATTAGTTTCTCATAAATTTAAAAATGAATCTCAAATTTTAAAAATAAAACATAAAAATAATTTTTTTAGTTTAAAAATAAATTTAATAGGTAAAATTCAAGTCAAAAATATTTTTATGGCCATACTCGCAGCAGAAAAAAGTGACTTAAATATGAAAAGCATTATTAAAGTAATTGATAAAATAAAACCAGTTGAAGGAAGATTAGAAAAAATAGGTAATATTAAAAATAATAGTAAAGTTATCTTGGACTATGCCCATACTCCAGATGCACTTAAAACAGTACTTTTAAACATAAAAGAACAGTTTCCATCTACTAAAATTTCTTTAGTTTTTGGCTGTGGTGGAGATCGTGATAAAGAAAAAAGATCAAAGATGGGAAAAATTGCAGATCAGTTTACTGATTTTATTTATTTAACTGATGATAATCCAAGAAATGAAAATGCAAAAAAAATTAGAGGTGAAATCAAAAAAGGAATTAAAAATAAAATAATTAATGAAATTTCAGATAGGAAAAAAGCCATTTTTGAGTGTATTAAAAATCTTAAATCAGGTGAAATTGCAGTAATAGCTGGAAAAGGACATGAAAAAACTCAAGAATACCATGGGAAAAAAATTTTTCTTTCAGATAAGAAGGAAATTTTAAGGTCGATTAGTTTTAAGAATAAACTTTTATTTGAAGATTTAAAATTAAATATAATAAATGAAATGTCGCGAAACAATCTACCTAAAAATATAATTATAAATAATGCCTGTATTAATTCTAAGGAAATAAAAAAAAATGATATTTTTTTTGCTATTAAAGGAAAAAAAAATGATGGAAACAGATTCGCATTGGAGGCTGTTAAAAAAGGAGCTTCATTAACAATTGTTAATCAATTCAACAATAAATATCCATCAGAAAAACAAATAAAGGTTAAAGACTCTCTTAGTTTTTTAACCAAATGTTCAAGCATTTACAGACAAAATGTAATAAGTAAAATTATTGCAATAACAGGTAGTTGTGGGAAAACCAGTTTGAAGGAAATGCTGGGAAATACTCTTAAGAAAATATCAAAAACATCTTGCTCCCCAAAATCCTATAACAACAAATATGGAGTACCTTTAAGTTTATTTAATCTCAAAGAAAAGGATGCTTTTGGTGTTTTTGAAGTTGGCATGGATAAAAAGGGAGAAATAGATAATTTAACTAAAATTATTAAACCAAATGTTGGCATTATAACCAATATTAGTTATGCACACTCAAAAAATTTTAAAACTATTGATCAAATTGCAAAAGCCAAGTCTGAAATTATAGACAATATTAAAAAGGATGGAGTAATAATTTTAAATGCAGATGACCATTTTTATAAGTTACATAAAAAAAAAGCAATAAAAAAAAAATTAGAAGTTCTGTCATTTAGTATTAATAATAAAACTGCTTCAACAAAATTATATAAGATAGAAAAAATAAATAATAAATTTAAAATTTTTATAAAGATCAATAACTCAATTTTATTTTTTTATTTTAATAATGATTATGAAAATAATATTCAAAACTTATTAGCTACAATCACAGTAATAAATTTATTTTTTGACATAAAATTATTGTCTAAAAATATTTTTATTGATTTTAGAGTTCCTGAGGGTCGTGGAGATATTTCAAAAATAAAAATTAAGAATAAAACAATAAATCTTATTGATGAAAGCTATAACTCTAACCCCTTATCTCTAAAAACGGCATTACTAAATTACAACAAAATTAAATTTAACCAGGGTAAAAAACATATAATTCTAGGAGATATGTTGGAACTTGGTCGCCACTCTGTTAAACAGCATCAATTAATCAGTAAAACAATTAATAAAATAGATATAGATAAAGTACACATAATGGGAAAAGATATTATAAAAACTTATGAAAAATTGATGAAGAATAAAAAAGGTAAAATTTTAAATAGTCTTCCAGAAATTATTGATTTAATTAATAATAATTTAGATAATAATGATTATTTAATGATTAAAGGATCTAATTCCACTGGTCTTTATTCGATTGTAAATAATTTAAAACACAAGAATTTAAATGTTTTATAATTTTATATTAAACTATGTAGAAGCTTTTACTTTTCTAAATGTTTTTAAATATATTACTTTTAGAGTAGGTTTAGCTTTTTTTTCATCGTTTATTATCGTTTTAATAATTGGTGGACCATTTATTAAATTATTTTCAGATAAAAAGATTTTGAATCCAATAAGGATGGATGGGCCACAAGATCATTTAATAAAAAAAATCGGTACACCCACAATGGGTGGTTTGCTTATTTTAATTGGATTGATTGTTTCAGTTCTATTGTGGTCAGATCTCTCTAATATTTACATTTTATTTTGTCTATATATCGTAATTTCTTTTGGTTTATTAGGAGCATTAGATGATTTTAAAAAAATTAAGAATAACAATTCATCAGGAATTTCTTTTAGATTGAAATTATTTTCACAAATTTTTTTAGCTTTTATAGGAATAAGTTTTTTAACTTATTATGTAAATTATCAAGAATTAACATATTTGTATTTCCCTTTTTTTAAAAATTTATTTCTAAACCTTGGTTGGTTTTTTATTCCATTTTCAGTATTTATTATTGTTGGTTCTTCTAATGCTGTAAATTTAACCGATGGTCTAGATGGACTTGCAACCGTGCCAGTTATTTTGGTGGCTGCTTGCTTTGCGTTTATTAGTTATGTCTCTGGAAATATTATATTTTCAGAATATTTAAAGATTACTTATATCGAGGGTACTGGTGAAATCTCAATTTTTTGTGGTGCTATCATTGGATCTTGCTTAGGTTTTTTATGGTTCAATGCTCCTCCGGCAAAAATTTTTATGGGAGATACAGGCTCTCTATCTTTAGGAGGATCATTAGGGGCAATTGGAATAATTACTAAGCATGAAATAGTATTAGCTATTACTGGTGGCCTATTTGTTCTTGAGGCTTTATCAGTTATAGTTCAAGTACTCTCATATAAGTTGACCGGTAAGAGAATTTTTAGAATGGCTCCAATACACCATCACTTTGAAAAAAAAGGTTGGCCTGAGTCAACTGTAGTAATTAGATTTTGGATAATCTCAATAATTTTAGCTATGATAGGATTGGCCACTCTTAAACTAAGATAATGAATGAAAATTCAAATATTTTTATTAATAAAAAAATTTTAGTCTATGGCTTAGGTAAAACTGGAGTATCTGCATTTAATTTTTTAAAAAAAAATAATAATGTTTTTATATTTGATGATTTTGAAAAAAAAATATTAAACTTATCTATAAAAAAAAAACTAATTTCTTTTAAAAAAATAGTTAGTTTCGGATTTGACTTGATAATTTTGAGTCCAGGTATTGACATAAATAATTGTAGATTATCAAAATTATTAAAAAAAAATTTAAAAAATATATATACAGATTTAGATGTATTTTATTCATTTTATAAAAACACCTGTATTACAGTGACAGGCACAAATGGAAAATCTACAACATGTCAGCTTCTATATGAAATTTTAAAAAATCAAAGAATAGATGTAAAATTAGTGGGAAATATTGGGTATCCTATTTTATCTGCCAAAAAAATATTACCAAAAACAATTTTTGTAATTGAAGCGTCATCATATCAATTAGACTATAGTAAAATTTTTAATTCTAAATATGCAGCTATATTAAATTTATCACCTGACCATATTGAAAGACACAAAACTTTAAAAAATTATATATCTGCTAAATTTAAATTATTGAAGAATCAATCAATGAATTCAATAGCTTTTGTAAACAAATACGATCCTTTGATTCAAAAAAATATTAAATCAAATCATTACAAAAGTAAAATTATTCAAGTTAACACTAAATTTAAAAATAGTTTTTTAATTAATTTTACGAATGATTATTTATTATCCAATTCTAATAAAGAAAATTTGTCTTTTGTTTTAGAAATCATCAAAAAATTTAAAATTAATAAAAATAAGATATTAGACACAATAAGAAAGTTTAAAGGGCTCCAGTACAGGCAGCAAACAATTTATAAAAATAAAAATTTAATAATCATAAATGATTCGAAATCTACGAGTTATTCATCTTCAATTGAAATGCTTAAGTCATCTAAGAATATTAAATGGCTGTTAGGAGGTATACCTAAAAAAGGAGATAAATTAATTTTACCTAAAAAATTTCATAAAAATATCGATGCCTTAATTTTTGGACAAAATTATAAAAAATTTTCTAAGGATTTAAAAAATAAAATAAATTATAAGACTTATAAGAATCTAAAACAGGCATTAAATGATATTTTTTTAAAAATTAAAAAAAAGAATTCAAAAAAAATTAAAATTCTATTTAGTCCTGCGGCGGCATCATTCGACAGTTTTCAGAATTTTGAAGAAAGAGGCCATTATTTCAATAAATTAATAAAAGAATACTTAAATGGAAGATAAATTTTTTAGTTATAATTCGTATTATCAGTGGTGGAAAAGTATTGATAAATTAATATTTTCTTTAATAATCTTATTATTTTTAATGGGTTTATTTTTTTCTTTGGTTTCCACTTCACTTATAGCTTCTGATAAACTCGAAACAAAAAGTTATTTTTTCTTTTTTAAACATTTAGTATTTGTCCTTGTTGGTATAGGAATAATTTTTTTTTTCTCATATTTAAGTCACAAAAATCTTTATAAAATTTCGATCTTAATTTTTTGTCTTTCTTTATTTTTATTGTTTTTAGTTCCTGTAATAGGAATAGAGGTAAAGGGTTCTCAAAGATGGTTAGATTTATTTATTTTACCAAGACTTCAACCTATCGAATTAGTAAAACCTTTTTTGATTGTTACTCTTAGTCTGATAATAAGTAGTAAAAAATATTCAAATTTAAATTTAAAATACCTATTGTCTTTTTTGTTAATTTTAATCGTAGGAATATTATTAATTATTCAACCAGACCTAGGACAAACATTATTAATAGGATTAAGTTGGCTAATTCTGGTTTACATCTCAGGTATTAGTTTGCTCTTTTTACTTGGTATATTTATAATTTTTTCAACATCGTTAATATATATGACCATCTACATTCCAAAACTTTATTATATAAAGAGTAGATTATTATCTTTCTTTGATTCTGAAGGTGGCACCCATAATTTTCAATCAGATAAAGCAATTGAATCGATAACTAGTGGTGGTTTTTTTGGCAAAGGGATTGGTGAAGGAACTTTAAAAAATAGAGTGCCAGAAGCCCATACAGATTATATAATTTCAGTAATTTCAGAAGAATTTGGAGTAACTGCTATTATCTTAATTTTAATATTATTCTTAATTTTTATATTTTCTGTTTTTAAGAAAGCACGAATTGAAAATGAAGAAAAAATAAAATTAATTTTAGTAGGCTCTATAAGTCTAATATTAATGCAGGTAATGATACATGTGGGTGTAAATATAAGACTATTTCCAACAACAGGCATGACACTTCCTTATCTAAGTTATGGAGGATCATCTATAATTTGTGTTTCCATTCTGTCAGGAATAATTCTAAATTTAACAAAACGAAGCATTAAGCAGGACTAGTGAAAAAAAAAATTTTAATTACAACAGGTGGTTCAGGGGGGCATGTGGTGCCTGCAAAAATTATTAGTGATCATCTAAGAAATGAATTTGAAATAATCCTATCTACAGATCGAAGAGGTTATAAATATTTTAATTCGACTGTAGATCAGATTTTAATTATTGACACTCCTAAATTAAACATAAATTTTTTATTTCCTTTCCAATTAATAAAAATTTTTTTTTTAATAATAAAATCAATTTACTTTTTAAAAAAAAAAAAAATTGATAAAGTTATTTCAATTGGTGGCTACATGTCGATACCAATATGTTTAGGTGCAAGATTATTACAATTAAAGATTTATTTGTTAGAACCGAATTTGGTGATAGGTAGAGCTAATAAATTTTTTTTGAGTTTTGCAGAAAAAATTATTTGTTATTCATATGAATTAAAAAATTTTCCAAAAAAATTTAACAGAAAAATTAAAATTATAAAACCTCTGGTAGGAAAACAATATTATGAGGAGATTCAATCTTCTAAACTGAAAAAAAAATTTACCTTCTTAGTTGTAGGTGGAAGTCAAGGAGCAAATATTTTTGATGATAAAATTAAAGAAGCAATTGTTAATTTATCTAAAACACATTCAATTAAAATTATACAGCAAACAAGTTTAGAAAATTGTGATAATTTAAAAAAATTTTATTCAAAAAATAAAGTAGATAATATAATTTTTAGTTTTGAAAAAAATTTCATTAATTTAATTCGAGAATCTGACTTATGTATTACGAGGGCAGGAGCGACGACACTAGCAGAATTATCAGTTTTAAATATACCATTTTTAGCAGTACCATTACCATCAGCAAAAGATAATCACCAATATGAAAATGCAAATTTTTATAAAAAATTAGACTGCTGTTGGATTTTAGACCAACAATCATTAGACGAGGAATCAATATTGAAGATTTTATGTGAGATTTTAGAAAATAAGAGTAACTATTTTAGAAAAAAAGAAAATCTAAAAAAATTACATTACCAAAATTCATGGATTAGTGTAAATCAAAAACTATTAGAAATTATTAATGAAAATTGAATTAGCTAAAAAAGAAACCATTCATTTTATTGGCATTGGTGGAATTGGCATGAGTGGTCTTTCTTTAATAATGAAAGGTAAGGGATTTAAAGTTCAGGGAAGTGACATTTCAATAAATAAAAATATAGAAAGACTTAAAAAAGAAAAAATCAAAATTTTTTTAGGACATAATAAAAAAAACCTCAAAAATGTGACAATTATTGTTATTTCATCTGCTATTAGAAATAACAATCCAGAATTGATTGAAGCAAGAAGAAAAAAAATACCAATTATAAAAAGAGGCAAAATGTTAGCAAATATTGTCTCTTTAATGAAAAATATAGTTGTAGTTGGATCTCATGGTAAAACTACTACCACTTCCCTAGTCGCGTCAATTTTTCAAGGCACAAAACTGGACCCAACAATAATTAATGGTGGAGTTATAAATTCCATAAACAACACGGCAAAATTAGGCAAAAGTGAGTGGTCAATATTAGAAGCAGATGAATCCGATGGTAGTTTTGTTCATATTTCTCCAACTTATTCAATAATTACAAATATTGATAGAGAACATATGGATTTTTATAAATCCATAAGGGAGTTAAAGAATTATTTTATAGAATTTATTCAGAAAGTTCCGTCATTCGGCAAGTCTTTTATTTGCATAGACGATAAAATAAATAATGATTTAATTAAAGATATAAAAAACAAAAATTTTTATACTTATGGGGTGAAATTAAATTCAAACTTTCTTATAAAAAATATAAGACAGAATATAAATTTTTCTGAGTTTGATTTAACAATTAATTTACCAAATAAAAAAAGTATAAATATTAATGGGTTTAAAATACCATTATTAGGTATTCACAATATAAGAAACTCCGTTGCAGCAATTGCTGTTGCATTAACTGTTGGAATTTCAATCTTAAAAATAAAAAAAGGCTTAATTAATTTTAAAGGTGTTCAAAGAAGATTTAATAAAATTTTTACACACAATAATATTGATTTTTATGATGATTATGCCCACCATCCAACAGAAATTAAATTTCTTCTAGAGGGAGTAAAAAAAGTTTTTAAAACACATGAAAAAATATGTATTTTTCAACCTCATCGGATTTCAAGATTAAAAGACTTAAAGAAAGAGTTTACATTGGCTTTTAAAGACGCGGATACAGTTATTTTGTGCCCAATTTATACAGCGGGGGAGAAAATTAAGTTAGGTTTTAATTATGAAGATTTTGCAAAAGATATAATAAAAAACTCTAAAGTAAAACTGTATATGATTAAAGATGTCATGCAATTAGCTAATTTTTTAAAAAAAAATATGTATGGAAAAAAAATAGTTATTGGAATGGGTGCTGGTTCGATATCAAATTGGATTAAGAAACTACCTAATTTAATGTAATGGAAATTAATCATCTTAAAGAATTATTAGTAAAATTTAGCTCTGATATAAAATTTAACCATGAACTAAAAAAAAAAAATTGGTTTAATATTGGAGGAAAGTCTAAAGTATTTTATAAAGCTAATAACCTTAGAGATTTAGTAGAATTTTTAAAAATTTTAGATGACAAAGAAAAAATTTTTATACTTGGAGCTGGTTCCAATACTTTAATTAGTGATGGTTTATTTGATGGTGTAATTATTAAATTAACTAATAATTTTAATAATATGTCACTATTGAATGAAAATATTATTATTTCAGGAAGTTCGGTGCCAGATAAAATTTTATCAGATTTTGCAGCAAAAAATAACTTAAGTGGTTTTGAATTTTTATCATGTATTCCAGGTACTATTGGTGGTGGCATAAAAATGAACGCAGGATGTTTTGGAAAGGAATTTAAAGACATTCTTATATCTATTCAAGCGATTGATAAAAGTGGCAATATTTTAACAATACCAGCTAACAAGATAAACTTTGATTACAGAAGTAATGATTTATCAGAAAATTTAATTTTTTTAAGTGCCTCATTCAAGGGCATCAAAAGCAATACTGAAAAAATTCAAAATGAAATAGAAAAATTGAAAAAACAAAAAGAAAACACTCAACCTACTAAAATTAAGACTAGTGGTAGTACTTTTAAAAACCCAATTAGCCAAACAAATAAAAAAGTATGGGAATTAATTAGAGAGTCTGTTCCGTTAGACACAAGGTTCGGAGATGCTTGTATTTCCAAAAAACACTGTAATTTTTTTGTTAATGAGGGTGAAGCAACATTTGCAGATATGATTAAGTTAATAAACTTTGTTTCAAAGAATGTATTAGAAAAAACTGGAATTACTTTAGAGAAAGAGATTAAAATTTTAGAATAAATTAAGATTTTTACAAAGACATTGTCTGCGAGAAAATTCTTAGAAATAGCAAAAAAATTAATTATTCAGAAACATTTAATGTTTCAATTGATTAAATAATATCTTAATGAACTTGTTAAATAGTTAAATTAATATAAAAGAATTATTATAAAATATTATAAATGGCCAAAAAAAAAATAGCATTAATATTTGGAATAACTGGACAAGATGGTTCCTATCTTGCCGAATTATTGTTAAAAAAAAAATATATGGTACATGGTGTCAAAAGAAGATCATCAAGTATTAATACTTTAAGATTAGATCACATTTATCAAGATCCTCATGATCGAAATTATAGTTTTAGGCTACATTATGGAGACATAACTGACTCAACTTCAGTTTCTAGTATAATTAAAAAAACTAGACCAGATGAAATTTATAATTTAGCTGCACAGTCTCATGTTGCTGTATCTTTTGAAGTGCCGGAATACACGGCTAATGCTGATGCTCTTGGTGCTCTTAGGATATTGGAAGCAATAAAATTTCATAGTTTAGAAAAAAAAACAAAATTTTATCAAGCTGGTACTTCTGAAATGTATGGAAAAGTTCAAAAAACTCCTCAGGATGAAAAAACTGAATTTTATCCATTAAGTCCCTATGGAGTTGCAAAACTGTATGCTCATTGGATAACTAAAAATTATAGAGAAGCGTACAAAATTTTTGCGTGTAATGGCATCTTGTTTAATCATGAAAGCCCGAGACGTGGAGAAACATTTGTAACCAAAAAAATTATTTCTGCTTTATGTAAAATTAAAGAAGGAAAACAAAAAAAACTTTTTTTAGGCAATTTATATGCAAAGAGAGATTGGGGGCACGCTAGGGATTATTGTTTAGCAATGTGGAAAATACTTCAACAAAAAAAACCTGATGACTATGTAATTGCAACAGGTATTCAGTATTCCATAAAGCAGTTTATTGATTTATCTGCAAAAAAATTAAATATCAAAATTTCTTGGAAAGGATCTGGAATTAATGAGAAAGCATATGATAGCAAAGGTTATCCTATAATAGAATGTGATAAAAATTATTTTAGACCTCTGGATGTAGAAACTTTATTAGGAAATGCTCGAAAAGCTAGAAAAAAACTTAAATGGAAGCCAGTAGAAAATATCAATTCATTGATTGAAGAGATGATTGACTCAGAATATCAAAATTTAAATGCAACTAGAGAAAAATAGTAAGATTTTTTTAGCAGGCCATAGAAGGGTGGTTGGTACCTTAACTTTAAAATATTTCAAAAAAAAAGTTAAATTATTCAATAAATTAAAAAACCAAATATAATTAAATAAATAATTTTATGAAGAATGTATTAATTGTAACGGGTGGATGTGGTTTTGTTGGCTCAAACTTAATTGAATATTTAATTAAAAACACCACTTATGAAATTATTAGTTTAGATGATTACTCGTCTGGTTCTAAAAAAAATTGTATAAAAAGTAAAAGAGTTAAATACATTAAAGGCCACACAAAAGACATTGCTAAAATTTTGTACTTAAAAAAAAAATTAATAAAAACAATATTTCATTTTGGTGAGTTCTCAAGAATTTATCAAAGCTTTAAATTAATGAATGCATGTATTCAATCAAATACGATAGGAACAAATGCAGTTTTTGACTTTTGTTTGAAGAATAAGATCAAATTAGTATATTCAGCAACATCAGCTTCATTAGGAAAAAACGGTAAAGATAAGAATCTTTCTCCTTATGCTTTTACTAAATCTAAAAATATCGAATTTTTAGAAAATTTAAAAAATTGGTTTGACTTTAAATTCGAAGTAATTTTTTTCTATAATGTTTATGGGCCAAATCAAATTAGAAAAGGTAAAATGGCAACTGTGATTGGAATATTTGAAGAGCATTATATTAAAAAAAAACCACTTCCAGTTGTTAGACCTGGAACACAAACAAGAAGGTTTACACATATCAATGACACCATAAAAGTATGTTATGAGGCCTGGAAAAATAACAAAAACAGATACTACAGTATTAGCAATAGATATAGTTATTCAATTTTAGATGTAGCAAAAATGTTCAAGTACAAAATTAATTTTTTACCCAAAAGAAGTGGTGAAAGATTTGCCTCAGCTTTGACAAGTATGAGCTCTTCTACCAAAATTTATAAAAACTTTGGATCGATAAAATTAAGTGACTATATTAAGAATTTCTTATTACGAAACTCAAAAATTAAGCATTTAAGAAGATAATAGGTTGTTTACATAATGATAAAATTATGTATAAAACCTCTGCCGGTAATTATTGCGAGAGTGTTATACCCGATCCCATTCCGAACTCGGAAGTCAAGCCCTTCAGCGCCAATGGTACTTTGTCTTAAGGCACGGAAGAGTAGGACATTGCCGGCATTATA
>MDTF01012324.1_pt1 | contig 14895 bp, 11 predicted proteins | sample 811191 | NCBI WGS metagenome assembly MDTF01 (sample SAMN05326649, study PRJNA326480) | marine metagenome | isolation source: seawater | place: Southern Ocean | collected 2011
ATTTCCCTACTATTTATAATGAGTCACAAAAGATACATAATACTTTTAATGCATGGGAGTATTTTTTTGAAAATTATACTAATATAAATATAAATGAAATTTATCAAAGTAAAAATGTCTTTATTGCTTCGAATTTATTTCAAAAAGATTTTTTCAAAGACACAAATACTGATGGTTTAAGAGAATATTTTAGGGATAATTTAAAAGTAAACCAAAGATATAAAAAAATAATTAATTTTTTTTCAGAAAAACACTTTAAAAATAAGAAGGTATTAGGTGTTCATTTTAGAGGTACAAGTTATAAAAGATCCCCTGGTCACCCGCTCCCTGCAACCAAGAAACAAATATTAAAAAAAATATATCAATTACAACTAAATGAGAGTTACGATAAAATTTTTTTTGTTACAGAGGAAGAAAACTACAAAAATTTTTTAGTATCAAATTTAAGTTCTAAATCTTTATTTTTAAAGTCAAGTTATAGATCTGATAAAAATGATGCTTTTGAAATTTATCCTAGACGGCTTCACAGGTTTAAACTTGGTAGAGAAGCTTTATTGGAGGCAATGCTTTTGTCAAAATGTGATGCACTCATATATATAACATCAAATATTTCCTCTGCATCAATAGCATGGAATTTAAATACTACGCAAAAAAGAATTAAAATTGATAATGGATCAAACTCTAATAACGTATTTTTAGCACAAATTCTTTGGTATATAAAAAAAAGATTGCCTGTTTTTTTGGGTGGTTTTAAGTAATTTATTTTTTATTTAATAGCTTTAAGATCGATGATTGATAAGTATTAATAAAATTATTTTTAAGAATTTTATTCCTATTATTATATTTTTTAAAAAAATTATTTCTATTTTTTTTATATTTAAAGAATTGATCTTTTAAAACTAAATTTAGTTTTTTAAAGTCATTTGGATTAAAAAAAAAACAATTTTTATCTTTCTGCTCAATATGAACATTAATGTAAGACAAAATTATCTTTTTATTCATAGCCTTTGCTTGCTCCACTGTATTGCTCCACCCTTCTGATTTTGATGGGTTAATTAATGCTATTGAATGATACATTAAACTCATCATATCAATATATGGTATAACTTTTAAGACTTTATATTTGTTTCCTAATTTTTTTTCTAAAATATATTTTTTTATTTTTTCAATGTATTTTGGGTGTCTATGATCAGAAATATTTCCTGTTGATATAATCTGAAATTTTATCTTTTCTATATTTATAGAAAGTGCCTTTAAAACTACAATATGATTTTTATGTTTCCAGTAATGATTTGGTAAAAAAAAATAATCATTTTCAATTTTATATTTTTTTTTCAAATATGAAAATGTTTTTAGTTGAGACCTGGGAGGTATATCTACTGAATGTTTAATTAATAAAGAATTTTTCTCACCTTGAATACTTATTGATTTTAAATCTCTTTTAACAGTTTTGCTGCTTACTAAAATTTTAGTAGAAAAATGAGTACAAAAGAACACTCTAGCTCTTCTAATTACCTTATCTAAAAAGCTAAAATTTTCTGGTAGGTGCAATTCCTGAAAGTCTGGTATCCATGGAAAACTTAATACTTTACTTCGTTTTCCTATCCATCCAGAATGGGACAAAATTTTAATTTCATTTTTCTGAAAAAAATTATCTAAGTAAAAATTCCTATTAAAAATTATAATCAATATTTTATTCAATATTTTTATTAATAAGCTGGATCTTGAAACTAGTTGTGTTTCAATTATTTCTAATTTTGAAAGAAGCTCATCCTGTAATAATTCATTTTTTTTATCAGTAATTATTACTGGAATAATTTTTTTATTGGGAAAATTATCAAGACATTTGAATAAATTCTTATAATAATTATAGCCACCTAACCACTTGGAAGACTTAAAATTTATAATAAATCCAACTTTAATCATATTAAAATTATTAGATTAATTTTTTACTTTTCATATTTACTTAAAATATTAAGTAAAATTTTATAAATTGTTTTTACGTCATTCAATTTTAGTTCTGTATTTGAGGGTAAAACTAGTGATTTGAAAAAGATATCAGAACTATTTGTATTTATTTTATTATTCAACTTATTTATATATTTAAATTTAAATCCTTCTTGCTTATTCATTGGCCAGAATCCAGATCTAACTTCTATTCCAAATCTCATTAACTCTTCACCAATTTTAATTACTTGGTATTTATCTAAATTCTTAAAGTATATACTGTTAAGCCAATTGACAGCTTTATGACCTTTGATATTTTTTTGAGTTAATTTAATTCTTTTATCAATAAAAATTTCTTTATAATATTTTCCAACTTGAATTTTCTTTAATAACATAAATTTAGGAAATCTCTCAACTTGCGCTCTAGCTACTGCTCCAAGTAAATGTGGCATTAAATAATTATAACCTTCTCCATTAACAAAATATTTTTTCCAATATGGATCTTTGCCAGACCTAAATGGAGCATGTCTAGATGCAACTAATAACGCTTTTTTATAAAGAGACTTATTGGAAAAAGATAAAATACCTCCTTCACCAACACCAATCATTTTTTCAGATCTTACTGATGTAACATTAATATCACCAAAACTACCTATTTTCTTATTATTAATTTCTGATCCAAAAGATTCACTGCTATCTTCAATTACAATTATTTTTTTTCTTTTACATAATTTTACTATTTCAACTGTATCTCTTGCTGGATAACCATACACATGTACTAACTGTAAAACTTTTGGCTTATATATTTTTATAGCTTTTTTGACTAACTCTAAGTCTAATCCCAATGTGTCTTTTTCTACTTCCACAATTAAAGGTTTGCCATTGCATTGCGAAATACAAGACATGTTAGAAACACATGTATAATTTGGGGTTATAACATAGTCACCATTTTTTACTCCAGCTGCTTTAAGTGCAATATGTATTGCTGAAGTTCCACTTTGTACTGCAAGTCCATATTTAAGACCTAAATATTTTACAAATTTTTTTTCAAAAAGTTTTGTATGTTCTCCATTAGATGATAGCCAATTTTTCTTTAAAACATCTAAAACATACTTTTTTTCTAATTTTGTTTGTGTTGGTTTGTTAAGTGAATATTTCATTATTTTTTTTTATAAAATTATCGTCTTATCTTATTAAAATTTTTTATATACTTATAAACAAAAATTAATAATATCAATAACAAGTTTTGCCCATTATCAATTCTAATTTTTATTTCTTCAAAAAAGTGATCCATGAAATTAACTTTACTTGAAAAACCGCCTCTTCTAAAGTGACCAAACAACTCCTCTTTTTTAGTTCCAATTCCTTTCATTTTATTTTTAACAATCATTCTATAAAAATAATCATAGTCTGCAGAGTATTTGTATTTTAAATTATAAAAACCATTTATTTGAGCAGATTCCGTTTTTATAAAAAAACCAGTTGAATGGCTGCTATAAAATCCCCAGCTCCATCTTATTTTCCAAGGTTTATAACCATAGAGTATTCCCCAATGTTTTTTTACAGAACCAAAAATAAAATCTAACTGTGGATATTTATAAATATATTTGATCAAAGTAAATAATGCCTCAGGTGTAAACTTGTCATCTGAATTTAAAAAACCCAAATATTTACCTCTAGCAAGCCTCATTCCTAAATTAAAACCATCATATATTCCCTTATCATCAAGGCTCACCCAATAATCAATATATTTTTCATTCTTTTTAATTATCTCTAATGTTTGATCTGTAGAATTGCCATCAATCACTATATGTTCAAAATTTTGATATTTTTGTTCTCTTAAACTTTTAAGAGCTTCTTCAAAAAACATATCTCCATTTTTAATTGTAGTAATAATGGTTATTAAAGGTTCATTTTCTTTATTTTCTTTAAAATAACCTGAACATCTAAGTCCACCCTGTTTTATACTTGAATCACATTTAGTAATTAAATTAAATAATTTTTCTTTTTTCATATACTTGATGTCAAAAATTAATTGTTATTTCTTTCTAGGTGATAGTCTGCCATTTTATAATCTTTTGAATTTATAAAGTTATCACAGGTTTTACTTATCATTTCGTGATTTTTTTTACTAAAGTTTTTCATCCAAAAATTATATATTTCAGGTCTATAAATGTTTTTTTTCCAACCAAAACCTTTAGAGAGTGAACTTCTATTTAGTTTAAGCCAATTTATTCTGAGATGAAATCTTCTCATAAAGAAAAACTCTAATATTTCCTTTTTTTTTGGCTTTAACTGATATTTGGTTAAATTTAAAACCATATTATTAAACTCATTAATTGTTTTAGGATTATGAGTAAAATTATATCCTGAATGAGGGTTTCGAGTACATGCGTTAAGAACTGTTATTCCCCTATAAGCATATTCATAGCCTATTGAACCAAAACAAGTTAATACATATCTAATGTTCATTTCAATTATTTCATTTTGATTTTTTTTGTGTGAGATAATTTTAATATTTTTATTTTTATTTAAAATAGATTTAATATAGATAAAATCTTTTTTTGTGTTCTCTGGATGAAGCTTAAAATACCAAAGATAATTTGTTTTTAAACTTAAAGCGACTACATTTTCTAACCAAACAACAAAATCTGGAAATAGCATTTTTCCAAAAACATGTGGACTGTCATAAAAATTATGCATTGCAATCATGACTGAGATTTTATTACTTTTTGAAATAACTGTTTTCTTTCTTTTAAGATTATATCCAATTCCAAATTTTCTTTTTCCAGAGATCATTAAGTTTATTTCCTTTTTTGCGTTCATTAACCCTGATTTTTTGACTTTACTTGGTAATTTTCTAAACTTATCTTTGTACGTTACAAATTCATTGCCGATAGTGTAATTTTTATTTTTTATTTTATAAATTGTATTAAATGTTGGTTTATATACTGTAACAGAAAACTCTGTGGCTATTCTCATTATCATGCCATACAAATATGTAGAGTGACTTATTATTAATGCTTTAACAGGATTATTTTTAAAGTAATTATACCAATAAAAAAAAACATATATTGTCTCATTAACAAAAGTTTTAAACTCATCTTCGTCAGTATTTATTGTTGGTTTATTCTTAACTTTTAAATATGTATCATAAATTAAATCACCTACCCAAATTCTATTAATTGTAAAATTTAATACTTCGTTTCTATTTCTAAATTTTTTTTTTGTCATCAATTGACTAACCTGATTATTAATTAATTTTGATTTTGATGGCCTTAAAAAATTTTTGGCACCCATTTCGTTATAGATACCAAAGTTATTTATTAATAATTTTTGACCTAAATACCACTTTAATTTCTGGGAAAATGATTGAGAAATATCGCTAGATATAAGAGTGTATCCTTCATACGCATTGACTGTGCATGAATATTTTTTATTTAAAGAATTAATCAAATACCCATAACATATGTGGTGAGACGACCACCCATTAAACTCAACAAGTATTATTCCTTTTTTATTAGTATTTTTTTTAATTCCAGAAAAATTTTTTTTTATGTGTTTGCTAAATTTTTTATTTACAGACAGATTTTGTAAATTCATATATAGGTTTTGAAATTTAATTTTATTTATATTTTTTTCTTTCACTAATCATTGGTCTTAGACCATCTTTAGGATCAGATCTCCACTTTCTCTCACCAAACTCTGATGATTGATAATGAATTTTACCATTTCCATCTATCTTTTTATTATATTTACCATGTCTAATTGCACTTATAATTTCAGAAGGGAGCCAGCAATGACCACCCTCATATTCAGGACCCTTACCATCTAAATCTAGATGAAACTCTATAATGTCCACATCATATTTATAAATTGATTTTAAAATCACACTTTCATCTTTTGTATGATCAGACCAACCTACTTTAATTTTTTTATTAGGAAACTGTTTTTTCAATAATGAATTTAATGTTTCAATGGATTGTAAGTTCACTTTATCTAGTTTTGTTGGGTAATTACTTACACATCTAAGAATTGAAAATTTATAAAAATTATTTATTTTAAAAATATTTAAAACTTTTTTTATTTCTAGTTCCGTAGCCATTCCTGTTGAAAAAATAATATCTTTTTTATTTTTTATACATTTTTTAAAAATATCTAGTCTTAACAACTCATAGGATCCTATCTTATAAAAATCTACATGTTTCTTTAAGTCATCTACTGCTTCTAAATCAAATGGTGTACATCCAAATAATAAACCTTTCCTTCTTGCATACCGTGAAAGTATTGGAATTAATTTTTGAGATAGCTCTAGTGATTTAATTTTTCGATGTGACTTACTTTTTTTTAATATCTCTGGTGCAAATAACTTGTCTGATTTAAATAATTGAAATTTAACTGCGTCGCATCCAATCCTTTTTGCTTCATCTATTAATTTTTTTGATCTTTGGATATTATTTAAATGATTTGAGCATATTTCTGCAATAAAAAAAGTCATATTTAACCTAAAAATTTTTTCAATAATTTATTTACTTTAAAAATAGTTTCATTTTTTAGACCATAATATATTGGAATAGAAAATGCTTCCTCATAATAATCCATAGTATTTTGGAAATCTTTATGTTTAATTTTGTAATTTTTTTTAAAATATGGCTGTAAAAAAATTGGTATATAGTGCACTTGCAATTTTATTTTGTTTTTCAAAAATAGTTGAAATAGGTCAAATTTATTTTTTTTTAGTTTTTTGAAATTAATTCTTAAAACATATAAATGGTATGCATGTGTCCTGTTAGGTTTTAAATCAGGTAATTTTAATTCATGTATTTCTGAAAGTGATTCATTGTATTTTTTTGCAATTTCTTGTCTATATTTTATAAATTTATCTAATTTTTGAAGCTGAGATATTCCTAGCGCCGCACTGATGTCACTAAGTCTAAAATTAAAACCTAATTCATCAATTTCATAGAGCCAAGGTTTTTTAATATTATTTTTAGATCTTGTGATACCGTGTGATCTGTAGAGATTAAATTTTGAATGAAGTTTCTTATTATTGGTTAATATCGCGCCACCTTCCCCTGTAGTGATATGCTTAACTGGGTGAAAGCTCAAACAGGAAACGTCTGCATATTTTGCAGCATAACCTATGTTATTTTTATACTTTGCTCCTAATGAATGACAATTGTCATTAATTAAATGAATTTTATACTTTTTTTTTAAATAATGTAAATCTTCCCAATCAGAGGGCTGTCCTGCAAAATCTGTAATTAATGCTGCCTTTATATTTTTTTGTTTTTTTAGTTTATCCTCTAGTTTATTTGGATCAATATTAAATGTGTTTTTATCAATATCTATAAATTCAGGAAATGCCCCACAGTGTATAGCACCTGCTATTCCAGCTATAAATGTAATTGGTGAAGAAACTATTTTATCACCTTTTTTCCAATTTAAACTTTTTGCAACAAGCTGTAACGCTGCTGTTGCAGACGATACGCAACATACATATTTTGTGTTTAATTTTTTTTCTAATCGACTTTCAAACTTTCTAACTATCGGCCCTTGTGTTAAAAAATCACTTTTTAATACCTTGACTACACTTTTTATATCTTCTTTATCAATATTCTGCCTACCATAAGAAATCATTATTTTTCTAATTCAAAAGAATAGAGATTATCTTTTATTAATTTTTTAATTAAATTTGTTGATAGAAAAAATTTATTATTAAAACTTGAATAATTTGATATTTTTTTTTTACTTTTAATTTTTACAAATGATGGAAAAATTATATAATAATTTTTAAATTCCATAGAATTTATAGCATCAGTTTCAGATATCATCTCTTCATGTATTTTTTCTCCAGGCCTTAAACCAATATATTTTATCTTTTTGTTTGGATTAATTGCTTTAACTAAATCAAGAATTCTATAAGAAGAAATTTTAGGTACAAAAATTTCCCCTCCCTTCATTACTTTAATGCAGTTCAAAACAAAAGTTACAGCATCTGAAAGAGTTATATTAAATCTAGTCATTCTTTTATCAGTAATTGTGAAAGGATTTTTACTTAAGTTTTGTTTTAAGAGAACAGGAACAACAGAACCTCTGCTGCCTAAAACATTTCCATATCTGACAACAGAAAATTCAATTTTTTGTCCACCTTTAAACAAGTTTGCTGCAGTAAATAATTTGTCAGAAGCTAGTTTTGTTGCTCCATATAAATTAATTGGAGAGCATGCTTTATCTGTACTAAGTGCTATAACTTTTTTAATATTGCTTTCTAAGCAGGACTCAATAATATTTTGGGCTCCCAATATATTTGTTTTTATTGTTTCAAATGGATTATATTCTGTTGTAGGCACTTGTTTTAATGCTGCGGCGTGAATTACAATATCGATATTATTTTCTCTCATCGATTGTAAAATTCGATCTTTATCTCTCACATCACCAATAAAATATCTCATTATCTTATTGTTTTTTGCAAATACTGGAATCTTTTTCATTTGTTCCTGCTTAAACTCATCTCTACTAAAAATTATTATTTTTTTTGCCATTTTCTTTTGAAGTAAAGTGGATGCTAGTTCTTTACCAAATGATCCTGTACCACCAGATATAAAATATGTATTCATATGTTATCTTTTTATTTTATTAAGTTTTTTTAAAAAATTTACTTTTGATAAAAATCTTTTTTTTTGAATAAAACCTACAAATTTATTTAGTTGATTAATCATATTTATTTTTGTTTTAAATAAGGCCATATTTAATTCAATTTTATATAAAGATCTATTTTTATAAATATATGGAAAAATATGGTCGGCAAATTTATCTCCTGAAAGTCCTATGTTGATTTCGTAAGGTAAAACAGTTCGATTTTTAGTAATTTTTGATGAGATGGAGGCAATTCCATAAAAATTGGCAAAAAGTTTTATTATGGATTTATCAACTTTTTCTTTATTTCTAATTAATTTTTGGTCACTAAATATAGGTGGTACACATAAACCATGGCTGTAAAGTCTGTTATTTCTGAATTCGTTAAACTCCTCAATATGAGACAATAAAGTAATTTTACTTTTTTTATTATCAATTAAATAAAAAGTTGAAATATCGTTACCTTCATGAAAATTTGAAACATTTACTTTTTTATTATGACTTTCATTTTTGCATAAATTAAATTTTGAGACAGATTTTGTTTTGTTAAAAGAAAAAATATTTTTTTTACCGTAGATAGGGGCATCTGGTTTTAATATATAATTTTTTTTTTTTATACTTAAATGATTGCTAATTCTATTTGAAGACATCCCCTTTATATCATTTTTTTTTAAGAAATTAAAAAAGAAACCTTTAGAGTAAATACAGTCTCTTAATTGAGGACTTATTCTTGTTATATTAAATTTTCTTTCAAGTAGTTCCGCAGATAAAATTGTTGGTCCAGAAGAGCGATAAAGAATAGATTCAATTTTTATTTTTTTTGTTTTAATCTTTTTTATAATTTTATTAATTTCTACTATGTTATAAATGCTAGATTTAAAATAAAGATTAATAAATTTTTTAGCTTGAGTAGACAAAACTCTATCGATGCCTATGATTTGATAGTTGCTGTTAATTAGTTTTATTAACTTAATTTGATTCTTACCTAACCCCAAACATATTAAATATTTTTTCATTATTTAATTATATTAATAATATTTTTTAAAGATTTAACGATACTTAGAGTAATTTTTTTCTTATTAGAAACTATCTTTTCATTTCTAATCAATTTAATTAAGCCATTATCAAATAAGTATGTAATATCTTTTTTTCTCTCATTAGTTTCATTTTCTTCAAAAATAATAGGTTTTTTTTCTAATAATATTATTTCATATGCGGATACTCCAAATTTACAATATATTCTACTGGCAACACTTAAATCTTTAAAGTAATTAAGTTTATTTACCGAATAATTGATTTTTGCTTTTTTAAGATTTTTTTCTTCACTTGAGCCTATAAGAGGTCCTACTAATAATTTAACATTTTTAATGTCTTTTAAAAAATTTATCATTTTTAAACTTAAACTCATGCTACCACCTAATAAGAAATAATTATTTTTAGTTTGTTTAATATTAGAGTTATATTTGAGAATTTTTCTAGATATTATTAAATGGTCCTTACCAGAATATATATTTTTATTTTGATTGATTTTAACTTTTCTAATTGTTGGTATGATAAACTTAGGTTTTTTTAAATTTCTGTAGTTGTCTATAATTATTATATTTTTCTTATTTATTAGGATGTTACTTATATTTTTAAAAATATTTTGTGGTAAATCAATTATAATTTTATTATTAGTTTTAAATAAACTACTGTCTATTTTATTAATAAATTGAATTCTATTATTGTACAAAAATTCATTGTCATGAAATTTTTTACCTAAACAAATAATTTTTACATCTGCAGTAATTGCTTCATTAATCTCTCTAAATATAGTTTTTGATCTTGAGAAATGCCCTAGTCCACTTAATTTTGTGGCTGTTGTTAAAATAACATATTTAATCTTATTTTTTTTGACTGCTTTTTTTTGGTCAACATGCTTATTAAGATATGTATAATTTTTTGACTTAATTACATTAATTAAATTAAATTTTTTATTTCTAGATTGTAAATATGAATAATGTGCATTGAAAAAATCTAAATCAGATTCTGTATCAACAGAAAGCCTAAATTTTTTACCTAATTCATATTTCTGTGGTTTATACTTTCCAATATTAAACATATTTGGACGTTCTTTTACAACATATCCAGGGTGTTCTTTTTGATAATCATATTTTGATAACTTATTTACTTTTTTCCAGATATTTGTTTTAAAGATCGTAATTCCTTCATGAATTAATTTTTGCTTTGATTTTATGAAATCGGAATCTTGTTTTTTAATTTCTAAATAAAGCCTTTTTATAAAATTATTATCAACTAAACAACAATCACCTGAAATCAATAGCGTATACTTGGTCTTTATTTGTTTAGTTAGTTCATATATTCTTCCTGTAACATCACTTTCATTTTTATGAAAATAAATTTCTAATTTTTTATTATTAATAAATCTTTTAAATAGGGAGTTTTTCTTCTCTGTTCCAGTTGCCAAATATATTTTTGATATAGCTTTATTTTTTTTTAAATTATCTATAATAATATTTATTATTTCTTTATTTCCAATTTTGTAAAAATGTTTATTTGGTAACCTTGAAGAATTACATCTAGCCAATATAACTGCTGTAATCATTTTTTATCAGTACTAATTTTAAGTTTAAAATTATGAGATGATTTTATCGGATAAGATGTCTCATCATATTCCTGATTACAAAAAAATACTCTCAATATTTTTTGATTATTTATTTTCTTATATTGAATAGCCGGCAATACATAATTTGCAGCATTATCCCATTGAAAATTTATTCTTTTATTATCAAGCATAAAACTGAGTTTAGAGTCGGTACACCCAAGTCCATTTCTAATCGATACAAATTTTGTTGGGGCTACACTTTGATCAAAATAATCTTTTAACTGATAGCTGCTATTTATTTTTCCTCCATTATTGCAAATATATTTAATTTTTTTTTTATTAATATTTAAAAAACTAATATTATTTAATCTTAATGAACCAATATTTTTTTTATTAGATTTGTAATTAATATCAATTATTACAGTTTCAGATTTTTTTTTTATTTCTATAGTCTTAATTAATTTTCCATATTTTAAATTTTGGTTTGAGTAAATCTTAATACTATCTTTATTCTCATATATTTTAGGCAATACATTATTGAGATCTGTAATTTTTAACATTGGACTCAAAATTTCATGGGTCATATTTCCACTATAAAAATCAGCGCCTTCGTAAATTGATTTAGTTTTATGTCTGTGTATCGTGCCTATAATCGGTTGAAACTTTTGTGATTTATACGCCAATGTATCTATTGAAAGCCCTCTTCTAACATTAAGTACTATTTTTATTTTCAAGGTATTAATATGAAGTAAAGTTTTTTCACTATCAAAATAAATTTCTTTTGAATCTATAACCTTATGAAAAATATTATTTTTTTTTGGTCTCACTTTTTTTTTAATAAAATTTAACATAAAAATAATTTTCTTTTTATATTCAATCCATCTTTTATTTGTTATGTGTGTCCTGTAATCACTCGACCATAAATCCAATAAATTTTCATAAAATTTTTTAGAGCCAATTTTTTTAATTATTATTTTTTTATTCTGTAAAATTTTATAACAATCTGTGTTAATTTTTTGATCACATCTTCCTGTTACACTCCATCTACTTATATTGTATTTTGGCTGTTTCTTAACAATTATAGGTGCTTCTGGATTGGCATTGTACATTTTATTACCATTATTATTGCCACTCAAATTATCAATTAAACAAAACCTGATTTGCGTTTTTTCTAATATATTGTCCAGTAATTTATATACTCTTAACCACTCGTTATGAATTTTTTTTCTCTCAGAAAAAAATCTGCCTGCTCTAAAATTGAAAACTTCTGCATCACCACTATAAATTGGTAAATTTATATTTATACTTTTCTGATACCTTTTAATTAGATCTAAGTATTTACTGATTGAAACATCACCATATATACAACTTTGAAATTGTTGAAATAAAAATGAACTAGCATAAATAATATTTAGTTTTTTATTGTTTGAGCCTAAATAACAATAATTTGGTATTACATTTTTTTTTGTAGAAGAATTCAGATTATCATAATCTATTATAATATTTTTATACCCTAGGTTTAAATAGATTTCTGCAATATCTTTTGAAAAAGCCATTTCATTAATTAAAGCAGTTTCAGGTCTTTTTCCTAAAATTTTTTTGTAATAATGATTTCCTATTTGTAAGTTTTTACAAGTGACCTCAAAAGGAACAAGAGGTGCTATAATTTGATTAAAGCCACTCCCTACAAAATAGATTTTTCTTACTCGTATCAGCTTATTTAGTAACTTTATAAATTCTTTATCTATTTTTTGAATCTCAAGCAGTGTTCTGGCTGAAGCTTCGATATTAATTGGAATATTATATATTTCTGCAATATTTAATATTGGATAATAACAATTTTTAATAATAAGCTTTCTTGATGATTTATCTACTGAAGAAAAAAATAAATTAAAATGAAAAAACAAAAAAGAATTTTTTTTCATTAAATTATTAAATTATATGATTTAGGTAGCTGCAAATTTTTTTAACATCCTTTATTTTTAAATCATAAAATATTGGTAAACAAATAATATTTTTTGATAAAAAATCTGAATTACTTATTTTTGACTTTTTAACTTTATATATCGGTAACCTATTTGCAGAATAAAATCCATTTCTGGTTTCTATGCCTTTTTTCATTAAGTAATATGAAATTTTTTCATAGTTAATTTTTTTATTTTTAAAATAAATAGCTTGGGTCCAGGGAACAAAATCTGATTTAGAATCTATTTTTTGTATTATAAATTTATTATTATCTAGTTCTTTTTTATAATTCATAAAAATTATTTTTCTTTTCAAAAATATTTTTTTTTTATTTTTCATTTGAGCTAAACCCATTGCTGCTTGAAAATTTGTGATTCTAAAATTATGACCAGGCACTATATGATAATATCTTTTTTTTAAAACACCGTGACTTCTATAAAGTTTAATTAAAGAGGCAATTTTATCATTATTTGTAACTACTAATCCACCTTCACCAGTTGTAATATTTTTTGTTGCATGCAAACTGAAGGTTCCAATATCACCAAAAGTTCCTGCAAACTTTTTTTTAAATCTGGAGCCCATTGCTTCAGCAGCATCTTCTACTAATTTTATATTATTTTTTGAACACCAAGTCTTAATCTTATCTACCTCATGAATGTTTCCATAGGTATGAGTAATTACAACAACTCGTGTATTTTTAGTTTTCAATTTTTTAATATTATCTAAAGATATACAAAAAGTGTCCCTATCTACATCAGCAAATTTTATTTTTATGTTCATTAATTTGGCTATATTAGCTGCTGCCATATAACCATAACCAGGGACTATAATTTCGTCATTAACTTTAAGATTTAGTGATAGGAAAGCACAATGAATAGCTGCTGTACCATTACTGACTAAAAATGCATGTTTAACTTTTAAAAATTTTTTAAATTCTAGTTCTAATAAATCTATGTACTTGCCGCCTGATATCCAAGAAGTATTAATAGCTTTTGTTACTAATTTTTTTTCTAATCCAAAGAGTTTCGGTTTTGACCATGGAATAAATTTAATTTTTCTTTTGATCATTTAAAATTATATAATTAAATTTGCAAATATTGATAAAGTTATGTAATAAACTTATATCATAAACTTATTAAATTGCCATGACATCTAATATCAATTGCAGAAATTGTAGAAAAAATAAAGTTAAAAAAATTTTTGATTTAGGTAAGCTTTATTTCACTGGAAAATTTCCATCATCAACCAATGTTAAGCTTAGCAGGGGTGAATTGGGTTTAAGTTTTTGCGAAAATTGTAAATTAGTTCAATTAAATAAAAGTTATGATTCCAAATACCTTTTTTCAAAAGATTATGGTTACAAGACAGGTATTAATTCAACTATGAGAAATCATATGAAAGACGTTTTTGATATTCTTAAAGGTAAATTGAAATTAAACAATCAAGACTATATTTTAGACATTGCCAGTAATGATGGCACTTTATTAAATTTATTTCCCAAGAACTGTGTAAAAGTTGGAATGGACCCAATCTTACATAGATATAAAAAAGAATACAAAAATGTAAAATTTAAAATTAGTGATTTTTTTTCTTATAAGACACTAAAGAAAAATGGAGTTAATAATAAATTTAAAATTATAACCGCTTTGTCAGTATTTTATGATTTAAATAATCCTAACTCATTTTTAAAAGATATTGAAAAAATATTAGATGATGATGGAATTTGCTTAATAGAAAAT
>MDTF01007670.1_pt1 | contig 14889 bp, 14 predicted proteins | sample 811191 | NCBI WGS metagenome assembly MDTF01 (sample SAMN05326649, study PRJNA326480) | marine metagenome | isolation source: seawater | place: Southern Ocean | collected 2011
ATAGGCTGGATGTGGAAGCGCAGTAATGCGTGTAGCTGACCAGTACTAATAGCTCAATTGGCTTGATTTATGCACTGAAAAAAATTTTTAAAAAGGATAAGAATAAATTGATATAATTAGCAATCTAATACGCTTCATGCATTGAGTTGTGATAATTAAATTAGTGTTTTTTCCCAATATTTTAAAACTTTAGGGTCAATTTTTTGATTAACCGATCTTCTAAAAATTTTATTTCTCGTTATTTCTTCATATCTTAGCTGTAGTGTAATTCTAGAATCTGTAGTTGCGCTTGATTTATGCAGCAAGTCAGCATCAAACAGTAAACCTTTTCCAAACTCTACCTTTGTTTTTTTAAATTTAGTTGAACCTTTGGCTTCTAGACCCCAGTAATTGTGAGCTTTAATTTTTTTGGTTTGATCATTTTCTGCAACCAATAAATTTGCACCTCCTTTTTTTAAAGGAATCCACACTATGTAACCTGTTTTATCTTTATCAATTACCCACCTATCTTTATGTGCAGGAGCGCTAAATTTTTTTGACAAAATATCATCGAACCTAATTTGAGGGTATGTCCAATTTATAAGTGTTTTTTTAAGAATATTTTTTTGCAATTTTTTTTTAATTTCATAATTTATAAGATTTAGTGCCGGCAACATATTAATTAAATCAAAAATTTGTGATCTATAATTAGGGTTTTTTCTTAAAATTCTAAATATATCTGCATGATTTTTAAATTTTATGCCAAATAAATCAGTTAAAGCTTGAAAAATATCTTTATTTACAATTGATAATAGTTTTTGTGGAATTGTTATATTTTTAATCATAAAATTAATTTTCCATCAATCAATTTTTTTTAATAAGTGTGATTGCCCAAGATAAACCACCACCAAAAGCTGTTAGTAAAATTTTATCATTCTTTTTAAATTTTTTTTCATTTTTTTTTAAAGCTATAGGAATAGAACTAGATGTGGTGTTTCCAATAGTACCCATATCTATTATCATCTTATTTTTTGGAATATTCATTATTTTTTGAATACCATCTAACATGAATTTATTTGCTTGGTGAAAAACAAAATAATCAATTTGACTTAGTTTTAACTTATTCTTCTTTAAAAAAATTTTTAATTGACCAGGAATTTTTTTTAATGCAAAGTTATATAAACCTGGTCCATCTAAGAATAAAAAATTATCTTTTTTTATTTTTGAATTTCTATATTTATTGCCAAAATTTTTCATTATTGCGTAATTGAAATTTTTTCCATCAGTACCATGAATTGAATTACAAATTTCATATGTCCCTTTTGAAATTTTATTTGTTATTAATGTACAAGATGCTCCATCTCCAAAAAGAATTCGATTTTTGCTATCATTCAATGGAATAAATTTTGAATAAGTGTCAGAAGTAATCAATAAAACATTTTTTGCTTCATTTGATTTTATCAGGCTCTTTGCCAGACTTAAAGCATACAGATATCCAGAACAAGCCAGTATAATATCAAATGCACCAGTGTTTGGTTTTAAGTTTAGCTTGTGATGTATTAAACATGAATTTGACGGCAATAAATAATCAGGTGTATTGGTGCAGTAAATTAGAAAATCAATATTATTCTTATTAAAATTTCTTAAAATTTTTTTAGCAGCTTTAATTCCCAAATCATTTGAAAATTCTTTATTATTTGTAACCCTTCTTTGTTTAATTCCAATTTTTTCAATGATGTTCAAAGAATCAACATTGTTTTTGCCTGCTGATTTTAAGACATTGATATTTTTTTCAATTTTCTTTGGAAGATAGTAATCAATTTTTTTTAAAAATATTTTTCCCATTAAGTAAATTATTTGATCTTATAAATTTTAAAAATTTCTTTTACAGATTTACTTTCAAAAATATTTTTTTCATTAAGTTTTTTATCTTTAAAATATTTGTTGTTAAATTCTACAATTTGCAGCATATTAAGAGAATCTAAATTTAATTTGCTATTTTCATTAAGTTTTTTACCAATTAAACTTTTGTTTAAAAGTTTTAAAAATTTAACTTTGTCCATATTATTTTACACTATATTTATTAAGTATTAATAAAAGTACTTTTCCCTTATTGTTTTTGCTAAAGGATTGTTAATTTTATAAGTTTCACTAATTTTAGAGAGTGATGTAGAGTAATTAGGCATATTTTTACCAATTGATGAGTTCATTAAAATTGCACAATAATTTCCTATTATAGTTTTATCCTTTATAGCTGTTTTGATGCCAACAAACGTATTCTTTCCAATCGAACTGTATCCAGCAACAACGACATTTGATGTTATGAAACAATTATCTTTGATAACACAATGATGTCCAATTATATTTCCGCACCATAGAGTGACATTATTACCAATCCGAGTGAAAGGTTGGATAATTTGTTTTTCTAAAATTAAACAATTGTCTCCAATCTTTACATTTTTAGCAATGTGAGATTCTTTTGAAATAAAAGATGCTAATTTATATTTTTTTTTTTTTAAAAAATTATAAACTTTATATCTATCATCATTAAGTGACCTATAGCCTATAGCTACAAAACCATCATAATCATGGTAAGGATAGTATTTTTGAATTTTCTCTAATTCTACTACTGGAAGATTATTAAATTTTTTTCTTTTAAGAAATTTTTTATATTCAACAAATCCACAAACCTCATAATCAGTTTCATTAGAAAAATAGTAATGTGCTATTTCAGCTATCGTACCAGTACCAAAAATAAATAGTTTTTTTTTCATTTGTATTAAAATTGTACTTTAAATAATATAAATTAAATATTGTTTATAATTAGATAAAATAATTTTTACTTAATTTTGCTCCCCCTTTTATAGTTTTCTTTAATCTTTTTTTTAGAATATTTTTATAATATCTACTATGAAGACCTTGCTTTAAAGTCCTCACAAAAATTATATCATCAGTTTTAATTATCTGGTTTTTATTCATTAATTTTGAATTACTCATACTTATAAAAATAGTATTTTCATCTTTAAGTCTTTTTTTTTTATATTGGCCATAAGATTCTATAAAGTTATTTATTTTTTTTATGACCTGATTGAGCTCATTGGGCTCAATAGCAAAAAAATGGTCAGGACCTTTTGAAGATCGATTTAAAGTGATATGTTTTTCAATAATAGACGCTCCTACTGTAACCGCATTAATTGGAGTATCAATACCAATTGAATGATCAGAAAAACCTATTGGAAAATCCTTCAATTTTTTTTTTAAATAATTGATATTATTTAGATTTAAATTTTTTACTTTTGTAGGATACTCTGAAACACAGTGTAAAAAAGCAGTTTTGCTATAATTTTTTTTTAAAATTTCTTTTTTTGCTTCTAAAATTTCTTTTAGAGAGCTATCTCCAGTAGAAATAATCACTGGAATACCTGATCTGCTCGCTAAGTTAATTAATGGTAAATTCTTTATTTCTGGTGAGGCAATTTTTATAAAATCACATTTATATTTTTTTAATAAATTTATACCATCTAAATAAAATGGACTACATCCAAACAATATTTTATTTTTTTTACAAAAAACTGAAATTTTCTTTATCCATTCTTCACTAAGCTCTAGTTTTCTTAAAAAATTATATTGATGTGAGTCTTTAGTAACAAGTTTGTCTGCTCTAAATAATTGAAATTTAACTGCATCACAACCTGCTTTTTTAGCTGCAATAATTAGTTTTTTACATTTTGAAAAATCATTATCGTGATTTGAGCCTATTTCAGCAATAAATAAAATTTTTTTAAATGCTTCGTATCTCAAATTTTTAACTTTAAAAATATTTTTCATTTATAGAGTATTAATTCTTTTTATCATTCGATGTAAATCTTTGGAATTTATTTTTTGATTAAAGTATTTATTACTATTATTTTTGTGATAAATCCTCTTTTTTTTGTTTAAAATATAATTTAGAATACTTGTTCTTATTAATTTTTTTCTTTTTTGTTTATAACTGCCAACAGAATGACAAATATTTAGTTGTTTAAATTTATCCACTAAAATGTTCCGTCTTTCAAATTGATTAACAATAACAGTTGGTCTATTAGCAAATATTGACTCATATTTTATATGTCCCTCTCCACATATAACTAAATCACTCCAAGATAACTCTTTATTTAAATTTTTTGATCTTTTTATAAAATGATGATTTCTTTTTACAATATTTTTAACATTATTTTTTTTAAGTTCTTCATAATTTTCTCCTAATATAGTCTTAAAGTTATATTTCAAATTTTCTAAAGTTTTATAAATTTTAAAACCAATATTTTTTGGATCAGTTCCACTAATTACTATTAAAATATTCTTTATTTTATTTAGGTTAGATTTATTCTTTTTTATTTTATGTAAAAAGTAACTTGGCCCTGAGAAAACGATTGAGTTCTGTTTTGTTTTGAGTTTTATATCAGTAACAACATAGGGTATTATTGATATGTCGCTAATTATTTTTTGTTTCGGATCATCAAAAGAAATAATTTTCAATTTATTATTTATGTAATTTTTTTGAATATAAAAAATATTGTTATTATTTAGATTACTTTGATGAGATATATCCATGATGACTTTATCAATTTTTTTTTTCTTTAGAAAGCTTATCATTCTGTTTTCACTTTTTGAAAAAAAAACATATTTATCTTTCTTTATAAAATTAAAAAAAATTTTTTTGTCACCTTTAACTAGCCAAAAATTATTTTTAATTTTCATTTTTTCTTTTAAGACAATAAGTCTTTTTAAATGTCCAATTCCTACTTCTCTTGATACATCTACACGAAATGCAACAATTCTATTTTTTTCATTTTTTTTTTGGGTGAGCATAGAAAGTATAAATTAGCAAAATATATTATAATGTATATCCATTTTTATATGTTATAAATAATTATGAATTTCAAAAACAATTGGGTATGCAAAGGACTTATTTTTAAACCTAATAAAAAACTTTATTGGATGAAAAGTCACTGCTGGGTGCCAATTGTAGAAATAAAAAATGAAAATTTAGTAAAAGTTTTTTTTTCATCTAGAGATAAAAATAATTTGAGTAGAGCAGGGCATTTTTATTTAAACCCAAACAAACCATTTATAAAAAAAATAATTTCTAAAGATCCTGATATTGATTTAGGAAAATTAGGTACCTTTGATGACAGTGCAGCTGTTGCAACATGCTTGGTTAATTACAAAGGAGACAGATATTTGTATTATGTTGGATGGATGCAGGGCAAGAGAGTTCGATATTACCCTGCAATTGGGTTGTCTATATGTAAAAAAGGTAAAAAAAATTTTAAAAAAAACTCTGTAGCTCCATTAATTTCCAAAAACTCTCAAGAGCCTTATGGTCAAGCATCTCCATTTGTTTTATATGACAGAGATGATAAAATTTGGAAAATGTGGTATTCTAGTTATCGATCCTGGGAATTGAGAAAAAAAATTCCTTTTCCAAATTATGAAATTAGATATGCAACTTCATCAGATGGTATTAATTGGAAATTTAAAAACAAAAAAGTTTTAGGATCTAAAAAATTCGAAGCTGTAGCTAGACCTTATGTAATTAAAAATAAAAATTCTTATCAAATGTGGTACTGCTCAAGAAAGAGATACAAAGACTATGAGATAAACTTTGCAACTTCTAAAGATGGATTAAGATGGAAACAAAAAAAATTTAATTTGAAACTCTCTGATGAGGGTTATGACTCAAAAATGCAGGCCTATCCATGTTACTTCAGCATTAAAGGTAAAGAATATTTGCTTTACAACGGAAATGATTATGGAAAAGAGGGAATACTTATGGCAGTAAAAGAGTAAAGTTAAAGACTAGATCTATTGCTATGAAAATTTCAATATCTCAACCAACCTTTTTACCGTATGAGGGATATTTTCATTTAATTGATAATGTAGATAAATTCATATTTTTAGATAATATACAATTTGATAAAAGGAGTTGGCAACAACGTAATTGGCTTTTAATAGGAAAAAAAGAAAAGCTAGTTTCAATACCAGTAATTTCAAAAAATAGATTTAATCAATTAATAAGTGAGGTAGAAATTGATTACAGAAATTTTGACTTAAAGAGGTTTTTTTTAACGATTGAATTAAATTATAAAAAAACAAAATTTTTTGACGAATTTTACCCTATATTTTTCGAAGTATTTAACAAAAAACACAAATTACTTAATGATCTTAATATAGAATTAATAGAAAAAATTTGTCAATTTTTAAAAATTAAAACTCCTTTAATAAGATCGAGTATATATAAAATTGATAGATCTTTAAAAAAAGAAAATTTATTGATTGAAATAATTAAAAAAAATAAATGTGATGAATATATCTCAACTATGGGATCTAAAAATTATCTGGGACATAAAAATTATTTTGAAAATAGTGCAATAAAAATTAGATATTTTGAATATAGTAATCCTAACTTTAAAAGCAATAATATAAACTGCGAACATTTATCAATTTTAGATTCACTTTTTAGATTTGGAAAAGAATTTAAAAAAAATTCTAGCAAAAATTTTAAAATTTTCGATTAAATAATTTTTCTGCTAATTTCCAATCTTCAATATTGTCGATATCAACTGATCTTAATATTGGCAATTCATAGTCGATAAAATTAAATTTTTTATTTTTTTTATAAAACAATTCACTTTTAAAAGCTGCAAAATTACCAGTATGATAATATTTTGGAGAAAAAAATTGAGTATTTTTTTTTTGATTACTTTTATTTAAAGGGATTAGTTTTTTATTTTTTTTATAAAATGATCTCTCTATAGGTTGTGAGTATTTGCAGGTAGATAAAAGAACATTAACATTAGTTTTTTTAAAGATACTTGCTGCTTTTATTAAATCGTCCTTTAGAATTAAAGGTGAGCAACTTGATAAAAACCATATTTCATCAAAAAAAATTTGATTAATTTTGTATTGATTTACTACATATTTGAATACCTCAAATAATCCTACTTTATCATTTGATAATTTTTTAGGCCTTTCAAAATCAAAATCAATTTTATTTGATTTATTAAATTTATTTTTTAAATTTTTAGCATCACTTGAAATGTGAATTTTTTCAAATATTTTTGTTTTTAAAGCAATATCAATCGAATATTTGATTATTGGTTTTCCAAAAAATAATTTAAAATTTTTGTTTTTAATTCTTTTTGAATTTTTTCTTGCTGGAATAATAATTAGTCTTTTTGTCATTTTTATGCCTTTTTTATCATATTATAGTACCTTACAAAAAAAAACTTTAGTTTTTAAAAAAATGAGTTATATATTCAACTGATTTCAGTCTTAAACTAAATTTCAGTCTTAAACTAAACGATGGCACAGATAAATTTTCTTCAAACTTATTTAAAGAACAAGACCATTATGATTACTGGTGGCACGGGCTCATTTGGAACATTTTTTACAAATAAATTATTAGAAAATCAAAACTTTAAACATTTAAAGAAAATAATTATTTATAGTCGGGATGAATTAAAACAAACTGAAATGGCACAAAAAATTGATAAGAAAAAATTAGATAAAGTAAGATTTTTTATAGGAGATGTTAGAGATAGAGATAGACTTAATAGAGCAACGGAGGATGTTGATATAGTAATACATGCAGCTGCTCTAAAACATGTACCGATAGCAGAAAATAATCCATTTGAATTTATTAAAACAAATATAATTGGAGCACAAAATGTAATTGATGCATCTTTGAATAATAGAGTAGATAATGTTATAGCATTGTCTACAGATAAGGCAGTGTCGCCTATAAATTTGTATGGAGCTACAAAATTAGCATCTGACAAACTGTTTACCTCAGCTAATTTAATGAAGGGAAGCAAGAATATTAAATTTAGTGTTGTTAGATATGGAAATGTTTTTTCAAGTAGAGGTTCTGTTGTTCCTCTTTTTTTAAAGCTAATTGAACAAAAAAAAATATTGTCAATAACGCATAAGAATATGACAAGATTTAATATAACCTTAGAAGAGGCATGTAATTTTGTATTTTGGTCTATTTGTAACAACATTGGTGGCGAAGTGTTTGTGCCTAAATTACCAAGTTATCGTATATTAGATCTAGCTAAGGCTATAAATCCTAAATCTAAAATTCAAATAACTGGCGTGAGACCTGGAGAAAAAATTTACGAAGAGCTGATTTCTAAAGCAGATAGTCTAAATACTTATGATTTAGGATATTGTTACTCTTTACTAGATAGTATCCATGACAAAACAACTAAAATTTATAATAAAAAAAAATATAAAAAAGTTAAAGATAGCTTTGAATATAATAGTTTAAATAACAAACATTTCTTAAGTGTTAATCAAATTCAAAAACTTATTAAAAACCACATAAAGTAAATCAAAAAAATGTTTTTTAGCAAAAGAAAAAAAAATTTTTTTGATACTTTTATAAAATATAATAAAAAAATCATCTTTAAAAAAAAAAATAAGTATTCAACTCTGATTATAGATAGAGGAAGGTTTTTACCAGCTCTGCAGACATCAGTTTTTGCATCAATTAAAAATAAAAAAAATAACCATAATATATATACGCTGATCACTAACTCTAAAAATAAATACTTAATTAATTTTTATAAGAGTTTTGGAGAAAACAATATTTTTAATATAAGAGAAAGTTTTTTTTACACAATATTTTATACAGTAATTAGCTTTACCATTAGTATAGTTAATATTTTAAAAATAAAAAAAAAAGGGATTCAATGGTTTATTAAAAATTTTAGAGTTAATAAAATTCTTTTAGGTGATCTTGTTTATGATAGCTACATAAGATTTGATCATAAATACATACGATTTAAGGTCAATATAGGTTTTTTTAAAGTTTTGTTAGTTTCAGTATTTAAATGTTTAATGATCAATCATTATTTACAAAAACTACAAGTAAAGACTATTATAATTAGTCAAGATCTTATGGCTACTAATGGTGCAATTGCCATAAGATTAGGAAATAAAAAAAATATTCAAGTAATTGAACCCGCATGTAATTTTAAAAGAAATCATTATTTTATTAAACATACAGAAAGTAATTTTAAATATGGGGTAGATAATTTTTATTATAATAATTTAAAATTTAATAAAAAAAAATTTGATAAATTAAATTTTTCAGAAAAAAAAATTAATATTTTTTTAAAAAAAAGATTAGAAGGAAAAATTGAAGTAAATTATACAGGCATTATTGATTTAATGAATGCTAATAAATCAAAGAAATTATTTAATAGAAATTATTTATTAAAACAGCTGAGAATAAAAAACAAAAAAATTGACAAAATTTTTTTGTTTGCCCCACACGCATTTTCAGACGCACCTCATGGTCAAGGTAAAGAAATTTTATTTATTGACTATTATAACCATTGCAAAGAAACACTCACTTTTATTAAAGAAAATGCATTTAAAAATAGTTTGTGTATAGTTAGACCTCATCCTACAAGAATAAAATATGGTGAAAAAGAAATATTTGACAATCTATTTAATAAAATTATTGGTAATACTAGTAACCACGTAAAATTATGTCCTGATCATATTAATACTCTCAGTCTTTTAAAAATATGTGACCATGTAGTAACTTTAAAGGGAACAATCGCTATTGAATTTGCGTCATATGGGAAAAAAGCTATTACCTGTGCCACAACACCTTTTTCAAAAATGGGTGTAACTCTTGAGGCAAGTACTAAATTAAAATATTTTGAAAATATATTAAAAACTTGTAATGGGAATTCATTTATTACAAAAAAACAAAAAAAAATAGCTCAAAAAATTTTATATGCGATGGAAACATTCACACCCTCAAACATGATTGGAGAAAGTAAGATACTAACAAAAGAATTAATGAGAAAACTTAGCAGTCCCATGAAAGATCAAGATCATGAGTTATTTTCTGAAAAAGTTATAAAAAAGTTGAGAAAAAATGTTTTTACTGACGATAAATATTATGAAGATCTTTATAAATTATTATAAATTTATAATTACTTAAAATGAAAAATTTAATTCCTTACAGCAGACAATATATTGATAAAGATGACATTAGATCAGTAATAAAAGTATTAAAATCAGATTTTTTAACCTCGGGACCATTGGTTGAAAAATTTCAAAATCAGATTAATAAACTTTGTAGTAATAAGTACTCCGTAGCAGTTAATAGTGCCACAGCGGCCTTGCACATTGCGTGCAAAGCAATGGACCTAAAAAAAAATGATTATCTTTGGACTTCAGCCATAAGTTTTGTAGCCTCAGCAAATTGTGCTCTTTATTGTGGTGCAAAATTTGATCTAGTCGATATTGATGAAGAAACTTTTAATATTTCTATTCCTAAATTAAAAGAAAAACTAATTATAGCCAAAAGAAATAAAAGGTTGCCAAAAATATTAATTCCAGTTCATCTAGGTGGTTTATCATGTGATATGGAGGAATTATCCAATTTAGCAAAAAAATATAATTTTAAAATTATAGAAGATGCCTCTCATGCTTTTGGCGGTAAATATGAAAATACAATGATAGGTTCTTGTAAATTTTCAGACGTAACAGTTTTTAGCTTTCATCCAGTCAAACCCATTACGACTGGAGAAGGAGGCATAGCCTTAACAAATAATAAAAAACTCTATTTAGATATGAAGATATTAAGAGAACATGGAATAGAAAAAAATAAGAAAAATTTTAAGAAAAAAAATAATTTTTTATGGTACTATGAACAACAGACTCTAGGATTTAATTATAGAATGAGTGATATCCATGCTGCGTTAGGATTGAGTCAATTAAAAAAAATAAATAAATTTATAATAAAGAGAAATTTTATTTCTAAACAATATAAAATAAATTTAAGGAATTTACCTATAAAATTCCAAAAAGAAAAAAAAGGATTTTTATCAACTAAGCACCTTGAGATTATTCTGGTTCCTTCAAAAATACATCAAAGTTTATTTAAATTTTTAAGACAAAAAAAAATATTTGTTAATTTACACTACATACCATTATACAGGCACCCTTATTATAAAATGAAAATAAACTCAAAAATCTATAAAAATTCAGAAATATATTACAAAACTGCTATTAGTATTCCTTGTCATTTTGGACTTTCCAATATTGACCAGAATTATGTAATTAAAATGATCAAATATTTTTTTAGAAAAAATCTATAAAAGAGGAAGCAAAATTAAGTAAAAATTATTTTATCTAATTATAAATAATATTTAATTTATATTATTTAAAGTACAATTTTAATAGAAATAAAAAAAATAGTGGATTTTTAAATGATAATTTTTATCTAGATTGCTTAAAAAACTATAAGCCATAAATAAACCTATAGTACTATTCGCTGGATATATATTTTTAAAATAAATTTAATAACTTTTATATCACGTTTAGAATCGAGAACTAAAAATGGCTTAGTTATTGAATTTTATTATTAACACTCTACTCAAATTAATTTATCACAAAGTTCAATAATATGGTAAAAGAAAAAATATTTAAAATCTAATTCCAATTAAAATATCAGTGTTTAAAACCTTAATAAAAATTCCAAGATTTCTTTTAAAGGAACATAAAATTAATTTATTTTTTTTTATCATTTTTTCATTATTCATTCCTATATTTGAGTCAATAGGGGTTGCTTCATTAGGTGCTGTTATATTATTTGTTTTAGATATTGAAAATTTCATAAATTTAATACCAGGTGAAACTAATAGGAGTATATTGACTGGAATGGATAAAAAACAGTTAATTTTTTATTCTAGTTTATTGTTTGTTATTATACTTACTATTAAAAATTTGTTTATTCTTCTGTACTTTTTCTTTGAGGGCAATTTTAAAAGACAGATTGGAAATTATCATTCAGAGCTTTTATTTAGAAAATTTATAGACCAAAACTATATAGACTTGATAACTTATAATTTATCAAATATTCAAAATGAAATTTTAGTACAAGCAAAAAAAATTTCTGGTTTGATTTTTCTTACAGCTGGGTTTGTAAAGGATATTATTCTAGCCTTAATTTTTATTATAACTTTATTTTTGATGAATTTTAAGGCGACGCTCTTTTTATTAGCATTAAGTTTAATTATATCAGTTTCATTTTTTTATTTAACTAGTAAGAAAATAAAACTTATAGGTGGAAGAATTAGATTATTAGAAGGCGAACTAGTTAAGATAGTAAGGTCAACTTTTGAGGGATTTAAAATAATTATTTTATTTGGAAAAAAATATTTTTTTAGCAGTAAATTTTCAAATGCGCTGAGCGAAATGACAAAACATGAATTATGGTATTTTGTATTATCTAAAATTCCTAGGCTGATGTTTGAGATGATATTTGCTGTATCGTTAGTTGCTTTCTTGAACATTTTTGTTTTGCAGGAACTTGATATAAATGAAGTTTTACCTTACTTAGTTTTTTTATCATTAATTACAATGAGAATGTTGCCTATTTTTACTAATATTAACCTTATAATCGCCCAAATGAAAATTCACCAAATTGCTGTAGAAAAAATAATAGATCTATTATTACAAACTTCCAAATCACCAAATTCAAAAAAAATAATGTATAAAAAAGAAGAAAAAGAAAATTTATTTAAAAAAATTGAGAATTTAAATTTAATAAAAATCAACTTTAAATTTCCAAAATCAAATAATAAAATATTAAATGACTTCTCTTATAGTTTCGATACTAATAAATTATATGCATTAGCTGGCAGATCGGGTACTGGAAAATCTACACTTGTAGACTTAATAACAGGCATGTTGGAGCCTGATAGTGGACAAGTTTTATCAGGAAGAATTAGTATTTTTGAAAATTTAAAGAGCTGGCAAAATAAAGTTGGCTATGTTCCTCAAGAAAACTTTTTAATAAATGATACAGTTAAAAAAAATATTTGCTTTGGTGAGGATGAAGAAAAAATTGATAATAAGAGATTAAATGATGCAATAAACCAATCTGACTTAAGAGATTTTATTAACAATCTCCCAAAACAAGAAAATACTGAGATTGCAGATAGAGGCATTAATATTTCTGGTGGTCAAAGACAAAGAATAGGTTTGGCAAGAGCTTTATACCAGAATAGAAATGTATTGCTTCTTGATGAGGCAACAAGCTCTGTAGATACTGAAACTGAAGAAGCAATTCTTAAAACACTTCATAAAATTAAAAAAGATAGAATAATTATTATGATTGCTCATAGACAGTCAACTATTGAAAAATGTGACCAAATAATTAATCTTGAAAAACTTAAATAATATTAATTAATGCATTTATTTATTTTAGATTTATATATAAGTTTAGATACGCTAACACCTATTATTAACTTTTTAAATCCAAAAAAAATTATTATTTGTAATACAAATGCAATTCAAAATTGTAGAGAAGAAAAATTATTAAAGTATCTGTTAAGTAAGAACATTAAGTATTTGAATTTTGTACCAATTAATCAAAAAACAAAAATTATTTTATTTATTATAAAATTAATTAGCCTACTACCGTGTGCATTACAAAATAAAATTCAGTTTTTTTTTAACAATATTTATCATAACTATAATTTTAGCTCAGAGAAGCTGATAAAAGATTTTTTAATAAAAAATAAAGTAATTTCTATAACATACGAAACATCACATAGACACTGTGTTAAAGAATTTTACTTTGCTGCTAAAGATTTAAATATACCAGTAATTCGGGTAAACGCCGGCACAGATACAGATTTTAGAGATAGACCAAAGCTTAGCAATGAACAAGTAAAATTTTGTGACTATTGGATTGCACTAAACAAAATTAGAGGTGTAAATAAAAAAAATATTAATTTTAAGATAAAATATTTTGGGTCACCAAGATATTCTTTGCCGTGGATTAATAAGCAAAGATTAATATATAATTATAAGAAAAAAGAAAAATCGAAAAAAAAAATTAATATAGGAATATTTATAGAACTAGAAGCATATAGAGGAAAATATGAGCTAAAAAAATTAGTTGAAAAATTAAAAACAAAAAATAATTTTGAGATTAAAACACGATATAAACCGAGAGATATAAGACCACTAAAATGTGCTAGTTTTAACTTAGATGAGTTTAGCTCATCCGAATTAATTGAATGGTCAGATATTATAATTAGCCCAAGGATAGCATCTGTGTTGATTGAGGCTATTATTAAAGATAAAAAAATTATTGTACCTGAATATATTTACAATGAAGTTAGAAAATCTCATTTTAATAAATCTAGTCTTATAAAAATTGCAAAAAGTGAGAAGCAGTTATTTAATCTTTTATTTCATGATAATAAAGAAATTTTTTCAAAACAAGATAAAAAAAAATTTATAAATAGATTTCTAATTAATTTTTATAAAAAAGATAAAATCTCAAATACTTTTAAAAATTTTTATCAAGAATTATGATTTAAAATTTAATTGAACTCTTTTTATTATCTGAAATCTATTTTAGTATTTATAATATTATTTTAACAAGGAGAAGCTATTGGTGTAGGAGTGTTTACTTAAATATAATATGGAAATTTTGAAAGCAATCTTAATATAATAGAATTTACAATCAGAAATTTATTATAAAAAACATTATATAAGCTAAAATTAAAAAACAATTAAATGTACAAGATCTAAAATAGAAAAAAGCTATCTAAATTTTTTAAATTTTAATGATAATTTTGCTTTAAAACCGCCAAGAAAATTAGGCAAATAATCTCTTACATAAAATTTAATTAATGCTATTATTAAACTCTTCGAATTCCAGCCATTTTCTTCAACTTCCATAAAATTCATATTATTTTTTGAAATCAAACACGATGTTTGAGATAAATTTGAAGTTGTGCAAATAAGATATTTTAATTTTGATAAAATTAGCATCTCTTCAATATTATCTCTACCAATTTCGTATCTATGATTATTTCTAAC